>Ga0172371_10000082_pt1 | contig 120660 bp, 117 predicted proteins | sample Lak12m_FD_114543 | JGI IMG/M metagenome (GOLD analysis project Ga0172371, IMG submission 114543) | Freshwater microbial communities from Kabuno Bay, South-Kivu, Congo - kab_022012_12m | ecosystem: Environmental > Aquatic > Freshwater > Lake | place: Democratic Republic of the Congo...
CAAGTTATGCCATCCACGCCAAAAGAAGCCGCTTCGTTATCCAAGTTAGAAAGGCAGGATTTTACCGCCAGCGGGTCGTTATCCATTCCGTGAATGTAGGCGGCAAGGTGATTTTTGAGTATTTTTTTATCTTTAGAGTGGGTTAGAAAGGCGCGGCAATACCTGTGAACAACGGCTGTTAAAAACGCGCCATCTCCGCAACTGTTATCTATAACATGCTTTTCAAGGATGGATTTGTCGTACCCCGTCATATTGAGAATAATATCTACAATGAAAGGCGGCGTGTAAACCGCGCCGCGCAGCTTGTTATTCTCCATCGCTTGCGTTTTTATTACGCTCATCATCTACTTCAAGTATAGACGAGGTAAAACGTTCTGTGAATAGCTGATTCAAAACAGGCTTATAATAGCCGCTATTAATTTTATAAACCAAATCAGGAGGCACTCATGGCTAGGAAAGAGATGGAAGGCGAAGTCTATTATCCGTCAGAGGAAGTGATTGCACAGGCGCGCTTGAAGGACTGGGACGCGCTTGCCGCTAAAGCCGATAAAGACCTGCAAGGCTTTTGGGCGGATGAAGCCTCTGAATTGGAATGGTACAAAAAGTGGGATAAGGTACTCGACGACTCAAACAAGCCTTTTTTTAAGTGGTTTGTTGGCGCAAAGACAAATATTGTTCACAATGCCATTGACCGCCACCTCAAAACTCACCGCAAGAATCAACTGGCGCTCATTTGGGAATCAGAAGACGGCAAACAGGAACGCACATTTTCCTATTACGCCATGAACCGCGAAGTCTCGCGCATGGCGAACATTATCAAATCTATGGGCGTGCAAAAAGGCGAGCGCGTCACCATTTATATGGGGCGCGTGCCAGAAATCGCCTTCGCCATGCTGGCGTGCGCCAAAATTGGGGCGATTCATTCTGTGGTCTTTGGCGGTTTTTCGGTGGATGCGCTGCAAGGTCGCATTGATGACAGCTCCTCAAAATTGGTCATCACCTGCGATGGCTCATATCAAAATGGAAAAATTGTCGAACTCAAAAACATCGTGGATGAATCTATCAAACGCTGCCCATCCGTAGAAAATGTGATTGTGGTCAAGCGCACTGGACAGCCCGTCAATATGGAAGCGGGGCGCGACCATTGGTATCACGACCTTTGCTCGCTGCCCATCGCCAATGGCAAATGCCCCACCGAAGTGATGGACGCGGAAGACCCGCTTTTTATTCTTTACACTTCTGGCTCTACCGGCAAACCCAAAGCCATTCTCCACACGCACGGCGGCTATATGGTAGGCACATACTCCACGCTCAAATATGTATTTGACGTGCGCGATGATGACCGCTGGTGGTGTACCGCCGACCCAGGTTGGATTACCGGACATTCCTACATTGTCTATGGACCCATGATTGCGGGCGCGACCTCCATGCTCTTTGAAGGCGGACCGACTTTCCCGTATCCTAATCGCTGGTGGCAGGTAGTGGAGCGTTACGGCATCACAATTTTCTACACCGCGCCGACAGCAATTCGCGGATTGATGCGCTTTGGCGAAGCCTGGCCCAACAAACATGATTTATCTTCCTTGCGCTTGCTCGGCACGGTGGGCGAACCCATCAATCCCGAAGCGTGGAAGTGGTATTACCGCGTCATCGGCAAAGATAAATGCCCCATCATTGATACTTGGTGGCAGACCGAAACCGGCAACTTTATGATAACGCCCACGCCGGTTGTACCGCTAAAACCCGGCTCCGGCACGCGCCCCTTCTTTGGTCAAAAAGCGGAAATTGTGGACGAGGAAGGCAACCCCGTGCCAGACGACACCGAAGGCTATTTGACTCTGCTCAACCCCTGGCCCGCCATGCTCCGCACCATTTACGGCGATGATGAGCGCTACGTCAAACAATATTGGAGCAAATATCCCGGGCGCTATACCACCGGCGATTCTGCCAAGCGCGATAAAGACGGCTATTACTGGATTATTGGGCGCGTGGACGATGTGATTAAAGTCTCCGGTCACAGACTCGGCACGGCGGAAGTTGAATCCGCGTTGGTGAGTCATCCCGCAGTGGCGGAGGCTGCCGCCATTGGGCTGCCGCATGAGGTCAAGGGGCAGGCGATATTCACCTTCGTCTTGCTGCGCGGCGGCTTCTCGCCTTCCCCCGAACTTGCGGAGGAATTACGTCAGCACGTTGCCAAACACATGGGACCGATTGCCCGCCCAGAAGAAGTCAAATTTGTGGATAAACTCCCCAAGACGCGCAGCGGAAAAATTATGCGCCGCGTATTGAAAGCCCGCGCGCAAGGATTACCCGAAGGCGATATTTCCACGCTGGAAGAATAAAGCCGGAAGATAAAAGCCGGAAGATAAAAGCCTCCGAGATTTTCAAAATCTCGGAGGCTTTTTTATCGGACGTAAATGGGATTGCTGTATATCCAGCCGCGCCGCTTGCCCAGAAAACGGCGATACGCTTCCACGCGATACACGCCTGCTTCGGCGCTGATGTGTACGCACGAGGATTGATTCTGCCACGTTTGAATGGTTTGCCCGTCTTTGAGCAGGCGAATTTCTGCGGGGAAGGGCAATTTGGCTTGCAGAGTCACGCCGTTTTTTGCGGGAATTTCATCGCCCATGATGGCGTTTTTTTCCTTCCCTTGCGCGGTGAAGGTGAAGCCGTTTGTGCGGGCGGGCAGGTCGTAGCCAACAAAACAATGACCGGCGGCGAGCGCGTCATAAATCATCTTTTTGTCTTTTTGCGTATCGCCGCTTAAGACTTCGGGCGTGATGATGTGCGTGTTCACGGCGCGGAAGTGAAACTCGTAGGGGAAGATGATGCGGCTGAACGCGCCAAGATGAGCGTGTAGGGCATGTGCATCCGAGCCGCCGATGGCGATAATTTTTTGCCCTGTGGCGAGTAACTCATCCCATTTGGCAAGCGTAGCGGGGATGGGGTGATGCGCCACCAGTTGCGGGAAGAAGGAATAAAACGCGCCGTGTAGTTTTGTGGGCAGGATGGTCTTTAATTCACTGAGCGCATTCCATAGTTCAATGCCGTGAAAGCCGCGCGCGTTCCACGCCTCCCATGTAATATCTGTTTCGCCGAAGGCGGGCGCGGAGGGGTCGTGCGGGTGAGCAAGGAACGCCAGCCCGCCCGCTTCGCGGGTTTGGTCAATTAACGTTTGCGGGTCATGCGCGAAGGTCGCCAGTTCTCGTCCGGCGTTAAATGCCAACAGGTGATTTTTCTGCGGGTTGCGGGCTTGGTCGTGAACTTCCTCGCCAATGAGCATTAAGACTTTTTTGTTGTTTCCTTTGTAATAGCCTTCAAACCCTTGCGGCAGCACGTTATGGTCGGTCACAATGACCGCATCCAGTCCGGCGGCAAGCGCGGCTTGGGCAATATGTTGGTGCGTTCCGCTGCCGTCCGAATAGCGCGTGTGCATGTGTAAATTGACGGTGATTTCGGGCATGGTTTTGGCTTTTTCCTTTGGTTGACGATTCGCTTCTCGAACAGGTATAATCCCAACGCTAAATTTTAAGGAGGCACATTTTCTATGGCTAGATTTTTGGATATTGCGTTAATTATAACCTCGGTCGGTTTGATTCTCGGCGTCATCATGCAGAGCAAGGGCGCGGGCTTGGGCGGGCTGACCGGCGCCGACACCGGCGGCGTCTTTACGGCGCGGCGCGGCATTGAGCGCATTCTTTTTTGGGTGACGATTGGCTTGAGCGTCCTTTTCTTCGGGCTGGTCATCGCCGTCATCCTTGTTGCGCGTTAGTCCTACAGATGAAGACAGCCGCCGCAGCGCCCTTGTGCGGGGCGGCGGCGGCTTTCCTATTTATATGAAAAAACTCCGCTGGCAAATTTTAATTGTCGCCGTCACAATGGGCGTGGTCGCTTTGCTTTTGCTCAGCCAGCAATCGCCCGTAGATTTGCCGCTCCTGCCGCAAGCTGCGCCCGGCGGAATTTACACCGAAGCGCTGGTTGGCTCTATGGGGCGGCTTAACCCCATGTTAGATTGGAACAATCAAGCCGACCGAGACGTGAACCGCTTGCTGTTTAGCAGCCTCATCCGTTTTGACGCGCGCGGTTTGCCTCAGCCCGATTTGGCTGAATCTTGGGGGACTTCTTCTGACGGCACAATTTACAACTTCACCATTCGCCCCAACGCGCTTTGGCATGACGGGCAGCCGGTTACGACTGATGACGTGCTGTTCACTATTGAACTCATCAAAAGTTCTGGCTCGCTGTTTCCACAGGATGTTAAGGATTTATGGTCGCAAGTGGCGTTAAAAAAATTTGACGACAAGACCTTTCAAATTAAATTACCCGAACCCTTTGCGCCCTTTTTAGATTACGTCTCTTTTGGCGTGCTGCCCAAACATCTACTGGAAAGCGTTCCCGCCGACCAGTTGGCAAATGCGGATTTTAACCTCGCGCCAATTGGCTCAGGTCCGTATCGCTTTGGAAGTTTACTAACGGAGGGCGGGAAAATTAGCGGCGTAACTCTGCTTGCAAACGAGAATTATTATCTTCAACGCCCCTACATTGAACAAGTAGCCTTTCGCTACTACCCCGACTCTGCTTCCGCGTTGAGCGCTTACCAGCAGGGCGAAACGCTCGGCATTAGCCGCATCTCCAATGATATTTTGGAGCAGGCGCTGGCAGAGCCGACTCTTTCTGTTTACACCAGCCGCCTGCCTCAAATGGGCTTGGTATTTCTCAACTTAAACAACCCCAATGTAGTTTTTTTTCAAGATGAAAAAGTGCGTCAGGCTTTGCTGATGGGAATCAATCGCAGCGTTATCATCTCGCGCATTTTACAAGGGCAAGCCATTCAAGCGGATGGACCCATCCTGCCCGGCTCGTGGGCTTACTATAACGACCTTCCCCGCCTTGAATATGACCCGGACGCCGCCATTGCCTTGTTGAAGGAAGCGGGCTATACCATCCCCGCGGGCGGCGGCGATGTTCGCGCCAAAGACGGGCAGCCGCTTTCCTTCACCATGATTCACCCAGACGATGCAGTTCATACAAAAATCGCGCAAGCCATTCAATTTGATTTGGCGTTGATTGGCGCGCGCGTGGAATTGCAAGCCGCGCCGTACAGCGCCGTGATTAATGATTTTCTCGCCACGCGCAACTACCAAGCCGCTCTGGCGGATTTGAACACCGCCCGCTCGCCCGACCCGGACCCGTATCTCTTTTGGCATCAGGCGGAGGCGACAGGCGGGCAAAATTACTCGCAATGGGATAGCCGCTCTGCCAGCGAATTTCTCGAAACGGCGCGCACCGCCACAGATTTTGAAACGCGCGCCCGTTTGTATCGCAACTTTCAAGTTGTGTTTGCAAAAGAAATCCCTTCTTTGCCGCTTTATTACCCGGTCTATTCCTACGGCGTGGACGCGCAAGTGCAAGGCGTGCAACTTCCGCCCTTGTATGACGCCAGCGACCGCTTTGCCTTAATCCGCGAGTGGTATTTGGTGACGCGCCGCGCTCTGCAAGAGGCGACCCCCGCGCCATAATGAACATCCAAGCCGACCTGGATTACCTGCAAGCGGCTCTGCCAGAATTGGAGCATTATCTACTTTTGGCGGAGTTGTATTACCCGCTGGGAGCGCGCTTGCGCCCGCTCACTTTGGGCGGCGTGGAACTCGCCCTCGCGCGAACCGCTCAGCGGGTAGAGACGCGCGGCGCGCGCGCTGCGGTGGATTCTCTACGGGCGGAGCATTTTTCTGCATGGCAGGCAAAACTCGCCCACGAGGTAAAATCGCGCGCTTCACTCTGGAGTCAATATCTCGCTGAATATGCGGAGGATAATAAATCCAATTCGCATTTGTATTCTCAACAGGTTTATCATCGCGCCATTGTTTCTTTGCTGGGCGCGTCTAAACACGCGGACGACTTTTTTTTGAAAAACGTTTTTTGCGAAGGCGCGTTTATTTGGGAAGCCGAATCCGCGCCGAGTTTTCCGCGTGAAAAATTTTGGTATCTTTTTGGACATATAAAGGAGTGACGATGTCGCATGTGCAGCAAGCCATAGAATACGCTCGCGCAAATTACGAGCGCTTTGTTCAAGAGTTATCGCAGTTTGTGGCGATTCCTTCCGTTTCTACGGATGAAGAATATAACGATAAAACCTTGCAAGCCGCTCATTGGGCGGCGGAGCATTTACGCAAAATTGGCGTGGAGCATGTCGCCGTGATGGATACGGGCGGACATCCCATTGTGGCTGGCGATTACATCAAGAAGCCCGGCGCGCCTACGGTGTTAATTTATGGTCATTATGACGTGCAGCCTGTGGACCCCATTGAACTATGGGAAACGCCGCCTTTTGAAGCCACGCTAAAAGGCGACTATATGTTTGCGCGCGGCACGTCCGACATGAAGGGGCAGGTGATGGCGACCTTGAACGCAGTGGAAGCCGTGATGAAGACGGGCGAGTTTCCCGTAAACTTAAAATTTTTGCTGGAAGGCGAAGAAGAAGTTGGCTCGCGTAATATGGAACTGTTTTTGCAAAAATACGCCGAACAATTTAAGGCGGATTTTTGTTTGAACCCGGACGCGGGCGCAATCTCCGCCGATGAGCCGACCATCACATTTGGTTTGCGCGGGTTGGCGTATTTTGAAGTTCATGTTTGGGGACCTTCGCAAGATTTACATTCCGGTTTGTTTGGCGGCACGGTGCATAATCCCGCGCAGGCGCTGGCGGAGTTAATTGCTGGAATGCACGACCAAAATGGAACGGTAACGCTGCCCGGCTTTTACGACTCCGTTCGCGCTGTTACGGAACAGGAACGCGCTGCGACAGCAAAACTGCCCACGACGCCGGAAAGTTATATAGAACAAACCGGCGCGCCCGCCTTGTGGGGCGAAAAAGAATACACGCCCGCGCTGCGCGTGAGCGCGCGTCCCACGTTGGAAGTAAATGGCATCCTCTCCGGTTGGACGGGCGCCGGCGCAAAGACAGTGTTGCCCGCGCGCGCAATGGCGAAAATTTCCTGCCGCTTAGTGCCAGACCAAGACCCGGAAGAAGTTCATCGCCAGATGGTGAAGTACATGGAATCTCACGCGCCCAAGACCATTCAATGGGAAGTGAAGGCGTTGCACGGCAGCCCCTGGGCAATAACGGATGTGAACACAAAAGGCGTGCGCGCCCTGGACGCGGCGATGCAATCCGTGTGGGGTAAAGCGCCGTTGTACCGCCGCGAGGGCGGCTCCATTGGCGTGGTGGCAATGCTCCAATCCATCTGCGGCGTGGAATCTGGTTTGGTAGGCGGCGGCTTGCCGGATGACAACATCCACTCGCCAAACGAGAGAATGCACCTGCCCACATGGCGCAAAAATATGGATGCGTTTATTCACTTCTTCTTCAATATGAATTAGATTACAGGTTGAAGGTTACTAGGAGAATATGGAAGATAGAATTATCACTTACGGCGGGCAGGCTGTGCTTGAGGGCGTGTTAATGCGCGGGCAAAAAGGCTACGCCATTGCCATGCGCGCGCCAGATGGCGGCATTGCCGTTCACACCGAATCGCTGGCGAGTGTGTACCGCTCCAAAATTACAAAAATCCCTTTTTTGCGCGGAGTGATTTTGCTATGGGATTCGCTCGGCTTGGGAATGCGCGCGCTGACCATTTCTGCGAACATGCAAAGCGGAGAAGATGAAAAACTGGAAGGCGCTGCGTTGTACCTTACTTTGGGGACATCGCTCGCCTTTGGCGTCGGGCTGTTTTTTCTGCTTCCGGCTGGGTTGGGCGGTCTGGCGGAGCATTATTTAGGCTGGGCGCCGTGGCTCAACAATTTGGCGGAAGGCATTCTGCGCCTTGCGCTTTTAATCGGCTACATTTGGGCAATCAGTTTTATGCCAGACGTAAAGCGCTTGTTTATGTATCACGGCGCGGAACATAAAACCATCAACGCCTATGAGGCGGGCGCGGAACTGACTCCGGAGACGGTGGCAAAATATCCCATTGAACATGCGCGCTGCGGCACGGCGTTTTTGCTGACGTTGGTCTTTCTGTCCATTTTGCTGTTCACTGCGCTGGGACCGCTTTCTCTGTGGTGGCGGCTCGCCACGCGGGTTTTATTCATCCCCATCCTTGCGGGCGTTGCCGTAGAGTACATCCGCTGGACGGCAAATCATTTGAACAATCCGCTGGTGCGCTGGATGATTAAACCCAACCTTGCCTTGCAACATTTGACCACCCGCGCGCCAGACCTTGCCATGCTGGAAGTTGCCATTGCCTCGTTTCAATCCATGCAAAAGGTGGAACGGGAATTAACCTTGTAGGCGCTTTTTTTCGTAGGGAAAAAGACGGGCAATCGCCCGTCTTTTTTTATTCTGGTTTTATCTTCGCCGCGTACAATAAAGATATGAAAAAAAATAAGACATTAAGAATCTTCGCCTTCTTGGCTTTGATGTTCGTCTCTGCGGCGTTGGGCTACGCCGTTCTTTTACAGGGACGCCCCGCGCCTGTGCCAACCAAATTTGAAATTGCAAAAGGCGTAACGTATCAACGCATCGTCAATTATGCCCCCCGCGCTATGATTGCTCATGTGGTCGTCATTGACCGCAAGACGAAAGCCCTGCAATTTTTTGTCACTCCGCCCGATGACGTAGAAGGCGGCGCGTTGAAGGCGCGCTTAACTTCGCAGTTTTTGCGGGAATTCGGTTTGAGCGTCGCTATTAATGGAGATGGCTTTACGCCGTGGTGGTCTCGCGGGCTGTTGGATTATTACCCGCATGTTGGCGACCCCGTCACCCCGAATGGACTTTCCGCCTCGCGCGGCAAAATCTACGCCCGTCTGCAAGATGACGCGCACCCCAAGCCAATCCTCTACATTAGCCGCCGCAACGAATTGCTTTTTAATCATGCGCCGACCAAAATTAACGCCGCTATTTCCGGCGATAGAATGTTGCTGCAAGGCGGCGCAGTCATTTTAGATTTGGATAACACGCAACGCGACCCGCGCACTGCCATTGGCATGAACAAAAATGGGCGTTGGATTTATCTCGTAGTGATAGACGGGCGGCAGCCTTTTTACAGCAGGGGCGCAACGTTTTATGAACTGGCGCAATTGATGAAAACGCTTGGCGCGTTTTACGCCATGAGTTTGGACGGCGGCGGCTCTTCCACACTCGTCATGGCAGACGAAAATGGCTCGCCGCGCATTCTCAACGCGCCCATTGATAACTATGTTCCCATGCGTGAGCGCGCCGTAGCGAATCATTTTGGCGTTTATTTTAAATCAGCGGGGAAGTGAGTCTCTCCTCGCTGTAATCATTCTGCAACTCCCCGATAACTTAGCTGCAACGTAATCTCTTTTTGTTCGTCCTACAATGCTTTCAGAAATGAAAGCATTGTTTTTTTGTGGAGGTGAGTCAAACAAATATCAAAGAAAAACCGCCTGAAATTTTTTCCATCTATTTTTTAAGGAGTTAACCCCATGAAGTTCAAACTTGTTTTTCAAGTCTTTGTTCTGCTTGCCCTGCTCGCCGCTTCGTTTGGGGCGGGCGCGTCCGCGCAGGCAAAGCCCGCCTTTGATGCGATTGTTGTCGCCCGCGATATGAGTTATTGGTACGCCACTTATTCCGGCGCGGTCAGCGCGACCCGCTTTGAAAAGTGGGCGTTCGCCTTCGACCAAGAGGAGTCTTTTGTTGTTACCGCCACGCCGACTTCCGGCGACCTTGCTCCGCTGGTCAGCGTGTTGGATTTGAATGGCAACGAGATTTCTACGCGAGCGGGTTCTGTGCCTGTCACGCAGCCTGCCGGACAATACTACGTCCTCATTCAGCCGGAAGCGGGCAGTGGAACGTATAACTTAACCATCCGCCGCGCCAGCGATATTGGCGATGGCGCTTCCGCTTCGGTCAGCGTCACGCCGGTCAATTTGTTGGTGGGTGAAAGCTCGCTAGTCAGCGTCAGCCTGAACAATGTTCCAGCGGAAGGTTTAACGAGCGGCGAGTTTACCTGCTCTTACGACCACACCCTGTTGGAACTGAGCGCTATCGCCGATGCGGGACTCTTTGGCGCGGACGCGGTCATGGTCGTCAATGGTCCTGCGGATGGCGGGTTTATTGTGGCGTTGGCAGGCAGCAACGGCAGACGCGCAACGCAGAGCGGCGTGGTCTTTACCCTGAACGCTAAATCCCTGGCGACTGGCACAGCGTTGATTACCTGCTCGGCGCGCGTTTCCAAAGGCGATTCTATTTTGACTCAATTGCCCTCTTCTTCCGCCGCGCTGTACATCAGCCAGTTGCAGGGAACTTTGAGCGGCGTGGCTACGGCTTCCAAACCGGTATCGGTCAAGGTATATGACGCGGCTAACCAGCTCGTGGCTGACCTTTTGCCTGATGCGGGCGGCGCGTTCAGCATCCAACTTGATGCGGGGACTTATACCGTAGTCGCCAGCGCGGAGAGCCATCTCGGCGCGCAAGCCAGCGTGGACATCGCCAGCGGCGATTCGAAAACCCTGCAAGCGGTTGCCCTGCCTGCGGGTGATATTGACTCCAATGGCATGATTGACCAATTTGACGCCATGACGATTGGCATGAACTACAACGCGGCGTCTCCTTCCGCCGCCGATTTGAACAACGATGGCGTGATTAACGTCCTCGACCTTGAAATGCTTGCTGCCAACTATCGCGCTTCCGGCGCGTTGGCTTGGCAATAGACCAACCACATCGCCATGCGGGATTGAGCAAATCCCGCATGGCGGATTTTTTAGATGATGGAGACTTCAATGAAACCCGCTTTAGCCCTCCTGTTTGCAATTATTTTGGCTTTTGCCTTTGTTTTTTCCGCCGGAGCGCAAGCTCCTGAAAGTATTTGGCTTTCGGCGAACTTGCTTTCCTTTAAGACCGGCGAGACGGTTGCCGTCATGGTCAATACCAGTTCCGCCACGCCTATTCAAGGCTTCACGTTTCAAATTCGCTACGATGAGGCGTGCTTGCAGCCGATTGGCGCAACCAGCCCGCTGCCCGGCATGAACGGACTCTCTCTGCCGCAAACGCCTGGCTTGGTAGATGCGACCTTTGCCAGCACATCTCCGCAAGCGGTGAATGGCGCGCTTGCAGAAGTGCGCTTTGTGACTCTTGGAGAATGTCAAACCGCTTTGGTCTTGCAAAGCGCCGCGCTGGCGGTGAAAAATGAAGCGGGAATTGCCGCGCCCCTGCCCGGCACATCTTTGAGCGCGGTGGAACTGCCTTTACAAATCTCCGCCGAAAAAGGCGGCGCGTCACTTCCTACGCCAATTTCCGGCGGCACGCCCTTGCCGCTGGGCGAAGCTCCCGCTGATAGTTCCTTCCCCGCGTGGCTAATTGTGATTTTCTCCGGCTTGGCTGCCATAATGGGAATTTTGGTGACGGTGAATCTGTTAAGAAAGCCGTAGCAGATGAAAAAGAATCTCCTCTCCCTTTTGCTGTTCCTGAGTTTTGCGCTTTCGCTCATCCCGCAGCGCGCGCGGGCGCTGGTCATCCCGCCGGTGGGGATGTTTCAACTTCCTTGGCAATTGGGCGAATCATGGATTGCGATGGACGGCTTCGACAACGGCAAACGCAGATTACCGACCAGCCCGCACAACTATCTGCAAGGCGGCGCGGTGGATTTTGCTCCGCACGTTGGCATGAAAATCGGCGAGGATACTTCTAATACTTGGGTTGCCGCCGCCGCCGATGGAATTGTTTTTGAGACTTCCTACTGCCACATCAAAATTAGCCACGCCAACGGCTGGACAACGGAGTATTACCATCTTGGCAATTTGCAAGTCAAGGTTGGGGATGCGGTTGCGAGGAATCAAAAACTCGCCATTATTGACAACAACGCCAACGGTCAGGTTTGCGTGGGCAACTTGTGGCCCGGTCCGCATTTGCATTTTGTTCTGCGTCCAAACATGCGCGATGCAACGCTGGCGGGCTGGTTGATTCAATACGACCCGAAGACCAACGTCACAACCTTTCATAAAAACGGAGACGCGCTTGCTTCTTACCAGCCCATTTTGAATAGTATGGACGGGCTGGCGGTTTTCACGCCGACTCCCTCGCTCACGCCGGATGGAAACATCACCGCTACGCCAGATGAATTCGCCACGCCGACTCCTTCACTCACGCAGACTCCGCTTGCCGGGACTTTTACGCAGGGCGAGGCTTTTCCTCCTCAAATTTTCATCGGCGAGTCTACGCTTGTAACGCTCTATCTTTACAATTTGCCGCCGGAAGGAATCCCGGCTGTGGAATTTACCTGCGCTTATGACCCCGCCTTTTTGGAAGTGAGCGCCATTGCAGATGCGGGACTTTTTGGCGCAGACACCGTCATGGCGATGAATACGCAAAGTGGAATTTTCATTGCCGCGTTGGCGGGCAGCAACGGCAGACGCGCCTTCAACGGCGGCGCGGCTTTGACTTTTATGGCAAAGGGACTGCAAGCGGGGCAGACAAACATCCAATGTCAGACGCGCATATCCAGTGGCGGCGGGTTGGTTTCTATTCCCACCTTGCCAATTGTGATTAACGTCCAATCCGCTGCGCCGCAGGCGGGCGAACTGAGCGGCGCGGTCTTTGCCAGCAAGCCCGTCACAGTGAGCGTGTACGAGGTGCGCGTCTATGAACCCGATGGTACGCTGGTAACTGCGTTCACTCCGGGCGCGGATGGATTCTTCCGCGTTAGCCTTCCGGCGGGTATGTATATCGTCACCGCCGCCGCTGATGGATTTTTAGAGGCGCGTGGTTTGGCGCAAATTTCCGCCGGGCAGGCGCTTGCCCTTTCTCCTGTGACTCTACCCGCTGGCGATATTGACGGCAATCAGGTGATTGACCAGTTTGACGCGCTGACCATTGGAATGAACTACAACGCCCCCGCCCCCTCTGTTGCGGATTTGAACAATGACGGCGTGATTAACGTGTTGGATTTGGAAATGCTGGCGTTGAATTATCACCTTGCGGGTTCGCTCACTTGGCAGTGATTTGCCCCGCTTAAAAATTTAGACCTCGAAGTTTGAGTGGAACTTCGAGGTCTTTTTTTACTTTACTTTTGCCGTTATAACGCCGGGCAATTTATCTAGCGCGGCGCTCACATCGGCGGGCAGGCTGCCTTGCGCCAAGTTGGGACGTCCGCCGCCTTTGCCGCCCACGCCGTTGATTAAGTCTCCCGCTTTTAACCCGCGTTTGACGAGGTCTTCGGTGACAACGGCGATGGCGGTATTTTGCGCCGCCAGCAGCGCCGCGCCATTTTGCGGGTACTTCTCGCGGAATTTATCCGCCAGCGCGCGCAGGGTGTCCACATCCGCGCCGGGGATTTCTGCCGCCAGCGCGCTTACGCCCTGAACGAGTTTCACGCCCGCGAGCAGTTTTTCAAATTGAGTTAACGCCTGTTGCGCTTTGAGGGCGGCAATTTGCTTTTTGGCTTCGCTCAGTTCTTCTTCCACCGTTTGGGCGCGGGTTGGCACATCTTCCACGCCAGATTTTAGAACGGCGGCGGCTTGCTTTAAGGTCTTGATGCGCTTCGCCGCTAATTCATACGCGCCGCGCCCGGTGACTGCCTCAATGCGGCGCACGCCGGAGGAGACGGAACTTTCGGCAACGATGAGGAAAGCGCCAATGTCCGAAGTGCGGTTGATGTGCGTTCCGCCGCAGAGCTCGTAGGAATATTTTTGGTCATCTTGAAGCACGGAAACGGTGCGGACGACGTCGCCGTATTTTTCGCCAAAGAGCGCCATCGCGCCTTCGCGCTCCGCTTCTTCGCGTGATTTGGAAATTTTCTGCACGGGCATATCCGCCGCCACCGCAGCATTGACCATGCGTTCCACACGCTCAATTTCTTCGGCGGTCATGGCTTGCCCGTGATTAAAGTCAAAGCGCAGATAATCTGGCGCAACGAGCGAGCCAGCCTGACGGGCATGGTCGCCTAGAACGGTGTGCAATGCCTTGTGCAGCAAATGCGTGGCGGTGTGATTCCGCATGATGTCGTGGCGGCGTTTTTCATCCACTTGAGCGGTGACTTCATCGCCAACTTTGGGGCTGCCGGAGATGACTTCGCCGGTCAATGAATAGATTCCCGCGGCGGGTTTTCGTACGCCGGTCACTTCAATTTCCCAGCCGCTTCCGCGCAGGTAGCCGATGTCGTTCACTTGTCCGCCAGATTCAAAGTAGAAGATGTTGCGCGGCAGGATGACTTCTATGCGGTCATCCATCTCTGCGGCGCCGACTGTTTCGCCATCCACAATCAAAGCCAGAACTTCGCCAGAGGCGGTTAAGTCTTCGTAGGGGTTATGCTCCACGCCGTCTGCGCTGAGTTTTTTCTTCGCCTGTAAATCACGCAAGATGCCCGCGTAAAATTCTGAATCTTCGCCGCCGAGTTTGCCCATTGCCTTACCGCCGCCGGATGCGACTCGGTGCTTTGCTTTGCTTTCTTCAAAGCCTTCTTGTTCTACGTCCATGTCTTGTTCGCGGGCAATGTCGCGGGAGATTTCAAAGGGCAGCCCGTAGGTGGAGTAGAGGTCGAAGGCGGTGTGACCATCGAGGGTGGTTTTGCCCTGCGCTTTTAATTCGCGCAGCAGGGCTTCAAGGTGAGCCGTCCCCGCTTCCACTGTGCGGGCAAAGCGAATCTCTTCTCGGGTTAGGTTATCAAAGATGATGTCTTTGCTTTTTTCCAATTCAGGATAATGCGCGTGATATTGTTCAATGAAGGCGGCGGCGACTTTGGCAAGGAAGGGTTCTGTTAGCCCAAGTTTTCCGCCAAAGCGCGCGGCGCGGCGGATAATCATGCGGGTGACGTAGTTGCGCTTGGCGTTGCCCGGCACAACTCCATCGGCGATGAGGAAAGCGGCAGAGCGGACGTGGTCGGCAATGACGCGGTAGGGCGTAAAGTTTGCGTACATCTGTTCGCGGGTGACGTGAGTTAATTGCGCCAGAACGTCCAACGCGCCTTCAAATAAATCAGTTTTGTAATTTGAGTCCACGCCTTGCAGGACGGCGACAATGCGCTCGAAGCCCATGCCGGTATCCACATGCTTGGCGGGCAGCGGTTCGAGGCTGCCGTCTTCAAAGCGGTTGTATTGAATGAAGACGTTATTCCACAGTTCAAGGAAGCGGGTGCATTCGCCGTTCACGCCGCATTTGTGCGGCTGTCCGCGCAGGTTATCATGCTCTTCGCCGAGGTCAAGGTGAATCTCGGAGCAGGGTCCGCAGGGACCGGTGGCAGCCATTTGCCAAAAATTATCTTTGCGCCCAAAGAAGAGGACATGCTCTGGGTCAAAGCCCGGCTGCTGTTTCCACGCATCGGCGGCTTCGTCATCTTGCGGCACATTGCCTTGGTCATCACGAAAGCAGGTGGCGTAGAGTTTATTTTTGGGCAGACCAAAGACTTCGGTCAGCAGTTCCCAAGACCAGCCAATGGCTTCTTTTTTGTAATAGTCGCCAAAAGACCAGTTGCCCAACATCTCAAAAAAAGTGTGATGTGTGTCATCGCGTCCAACATCGTCTAAGTCGTTATGCTTGCCCGCCACGCGCATACATTTTTGAGAGTCCACCACGCGGGTATAGCCGCGTTTGTCTTTGCCGAGAAAAACGTCTTTGAATTGAACCATGCCAGAGTTGGTGAACAGCAGGGTTTCGTCATCGCCCGGCACAAGGGACATAGACGGCACAGCGGTATGTCCGCGCTGCACAAAGAAGTCAATAAACATTTGGCGAATTTGGTTTCCGGTGAAAGATTTACTCATGCAATGCTCCAAGGGGTGAAAGTGGCGGGAATTATACCAATAGATACGATATACTCGCCTTTATGACTCTTCAAAAAAACAAACTCGATCCGCTCATTTCCTCGCCAGATAGCAACGAATACTTTAACTCTATTAGTCATCTTATCGGCGCAATTTTATCCATTTCCGCGCTGGCTACGCTAGTGACGCTGGCTGCCATAGATGGAAAACCCGCGCATGTAGTCGGCTTTGCTATTTACGGCGCGAGCTTGTTTTTATCCATGTTGTTTAGCTGCCTGCTGCACTTTTTTTTGCTGTTTGGAAAATACCTGCGCGTCTTTGGCGTGTTAGACCACGCCGCCATTTATATTCTGATTGCGGGAACGTACACGCCTTTTTGTTTGACCATCTTCAACGGCGCGGCGGGCTGGGTTCTATTTGCAGTCATTTGGAGTTTGGCGGTTTTCTTCATCACGCTAAAATCCATCTTCTTCGCCAAAATTCCGGTGATGTGGTCTAACGTCAGTTTTCTATTGATGGGCTGGCTGATTGTGTTTTTGATTCAGCCCATTTATGCCCAACTCGGCGCGGGCGCATTGACGCTGCTTTTTACGGGCGGGCTGTTTTACACAGTGGGGGCGTTAATCTTCGCCTCAGGAAGACCCAACCCATTTCCGCCCTATTTTGGCAACCATGAAATTTGGCATATTTGCGTTTTGGCGGGCAACGCCGCCATGTTTTTTGTGATGTTGTTTTACGTTCTGCCCTATTCTTCATAAGCGCTAAAATAAACCCATGAGCGGAAACAGAGCCAGCTATCAGCGCGCCTCCCAATTAACCGCCAGCGATTTGCGCTCTGTCGCAAAATCTATTTCCAGCCAGCAGCTTTCGCGCCTTTCGCTGCCGCAAGTGGATGCAGTGGTGGATTTGGTCTCCAAAATTATTCCGGCGGGCAACGTGCCGGGCATGATTCTCAGCGGGCTGTCGCGCTTGCCGGGGCGCAGAATCCCCGCCCAGAAGATGCAGCAAGATGTAAACGCCCTGTTTAGCGGCGTGGAACAAATTTTAGACCAAGCCACCTACGCCGCTTTTTTTGCCGGTCCCGCCGCCGTGATTTGGGGCTATCAAAATTTATTAAAATTGGCGGGCAAAGAACCCAGCGCCGCTTTCCCCGAAGGCGTGTGGCAGTTTTACGCAGGCTATGCCTTGCGCGAAGACACCGCCCGCCATGCCAATGAAACAGACGGTTTTGACGCGCTACTCTCGCAGCACAACATCCGCCTGGATGCGGTGGATAGGCTGACGGCGTGGTTTATGGCGGCGGTGATGTGCCTGCATCAATACCCCGCCCTGCTAGAAAACGAATGGCGCGAGCGCGTAGCGCTTTCTTTGTTGGAAGAAGAAACATTCCGCGCAAAAAAACTCTTTCGCCAGTGGGAAGAAAGTCGTCCGTATCGCCGCGAAGAGGACGGCGCGGAGATGGATTACCCGACCTATCGCCGTTACAAATTTGACCAATTTCTCAAACAAAATTTACAATCCCTGCCTGCCGCCAAATATGAAACGTATCAGGCAAAACTTAAAGCGCAGACTCAGCAGGATTTATCCGCCTATCAACGTCAAATGTCTATTTTGGCGTATTTAGAGCCGGGCGCATATAACGAGACGCGCGTCCCCATTCAAATTGCGGACGCGCAAGTGGGCATTATTCACCGTGAGAGCTACTATCTTTTGCCCGCCTGCGAAATTGGCACAAACAAACCCATAGACGCGCTGACCGCGCGCGCTCAAATTGCGGCGTTATTTGATTCGCCCTTTGCCTCGCCCTCGCAACTCTCCGCGCTGACGCGCGTCAAACGCTCCGCGCTGCCCGGTTTGCGCGGCAAACTCAACCCCATGCTGGTCAATGATATGGATAACCTGCGCTTTGCGCCCATTTTGCTTTCGGCGGATGAACGCTCGCGCGCGCTGCCGCTGGCGGAATTGCGCCAAACGGAACGCGGCATTGGCTCGCACGCGCTGACAATTTTTGACACCGGCGACAGTTTTGTCTTTGACCAGTCGCACATTTTTTTTGATGGGGCATGGGGCAGCGCCCTGGCGGAGATAATGACCAACGAAGCGCTTTCCTGGGCGCGTTATTTGAGCTTGCTGCCGCCGCCCGTTCCAGCCGACAGGCGGCTGTATACCTCGCTCACCTTGCAGTTACAACCCGCCGACATTAACCTCGCGCAGCAAGCGCCGCACATCACGCCGGAAGTCTCCGCCGAAACCGACCAATTGGATTTAAAAGCCTGCCGCGCCCTGCGAAAATATTTCAAACAGCGCAACGAAGCCATAGACCTAACCATCAACGACTTGTTGGCGCTGTACCGCGCCATCCACGCCAATCAATACCGCCCGTCTCCGCGCCTGACCGCAGAGATGGACAAACTCGCCCTATCCAAAGCGGATGTCGCCGCGTCCATCCGTCAGGTGATAGAAGACGAGCGGCGCGTCAATCCTTCCATGCTTATTCCAATGGACGCGAGCCTTAAAACGCCGCGCGAGCGCGTGTATCCGCTTAATTTGGAAGTTCCTTATGTGGAATTAAACCTGCTCAGTTTGCACGCTCAAACTTTGGCGCTGCTCTCCGCGTATCAATCATCCACGCAAGACCGCGCCGCCCTTTACGCCAGTTTTGATAAATCATTGCGCTTGTATCTCGCCTCGTTGGGCGGCTTGGGCGCTGTCTTTGCCAAAGCGAAGGAAATTGCCATTCAAGGAGAAAGCGCCAGCGTTGGCGCAATTAAATTATTGGCGCACATGCCCGCTCCGCTGCAAAAACTACTTAATCAAATTCCTGAACGCTTTGATGTATTGAATAACATGCTTAAAGGGCGCGAGGTGTTCAGCAACGTGGGCGCGGTGTCACAAACCAGTAGTTTGCAGCGCTTCATCACCGCCAAAGACGATAACGCCCAAAAACAAATGGCGTGGGGCATTCTCACGGACGCCAAAGGCGTGGTAAAACTTTCACTGCGCGATTTTCGCCCGCATGTTTCCGCGTTGCTTGCCATTGGGCGCAAAGACCTTGCCAACCTCATCGCGCAAGATTATCTGGAAGGGTACGCGCTGGGCTTTAATGAATACGCCCGCGAACTGGCGCGTATTGCCGCCGCTCGCCGCGAGACAACCCCGTCCGCTCCCACAAAAAAGAGGCATTAAAATATCCCTATGAAAGACCCACTCATCGGACAACAACTGGCAAACTTTCGCGTGGAACGCCTGCTGGGGCGTGGCGGCATGGCAACCGTCTATTTTGGACAAGACATTAAATTACAGCGCCCGGTTGCCATCAAGGTGATTGAAAAACGCTATCGCGGCGACCCCGCCATCGCGCAGCGCTTTGTAAACGAAGCCCGCATGATGGCAAAATGGCGACATGAGAACATCATCCAAATTTATTACGCCGATGACGCGCAAGGATATTCCTATTACGTCATGGAATATGTGGACGGGCAAGACCTTGCTTCCGTTATGCAGGTTTACGCGGATGAGCATACCCTTATGCCCATTGCGGACGTTCTCCGCATTGGCAACGCTGTCGCCAGCGCGTTAGATTACGCCCATCGGCAGGGCGTTATTCATCGTGACGTAAAACCTTCCAACATCCTCATTGCCAAAGACCGCCGCGTCCTACTCAGCGATTTTGGCATGGCGTTGGAAGTGCGCGATGGTTCTATGGGAAACATCTTCGGCACGCCGCATTACATCTCGCCGGAGCAAGCGCGGCGCTCAGCAGACGCTGTGCCGCAATCCGATTTGTATTCGCTGGGCGTGATTCTCTACGAGGCGCTGACCGGCTCCGTTCCCTTTGACGACCCCTCCCCGGCGAGCATTGCGCTTCAACACATCTCCGAACCGCCGCCCGCGCCGCGCAGCATTAACCCGCAATTAAGCCCCGCCGTAGAAACCGTTCTGCTTAAAGCGTTAGAGAAAGACCCGCAAATGCGTTATTCCAGCGGCGTAAAACTCATGTCCGCTTTGGAAGAAGCGCTAAAAGACAAAGGCTCTACGCCAAAAATTGCTTTGCCGCCGCTGCCCGTTGGCGCGCCCACTATTCGCCGTAGCGCAACTTCAATTTCTCAAATTGCCAAACGAGAAGCGCCTAAAAAGCCGCAACCCATCCTTGCCGAACAGCCGCCCACCGTGCGTTCCGGGCGACTTCAAAAACAAGCAAAATGGTTGCTGCCCATTTTGATTCTTTTTCTCGCCTTGTTTGGGTTTTGGTATGTTCGTCAAAATGGAATCCCCGCCAGTTTGATTCAGCCTGCCCGTCCGACTTTGACTGCGACTTCTACATCGCAACCCGCTACGGGCGCGCCGATTCTCCCTAGCGAGACTCTTGCGCCGCCCTCAACTACGCCAACGGCATCCGCCACCTTTACGCTCGTGCCGACTCTTACGCTTGCGCCCACAGAAACCGAAACGCCCACGCCGCCGCCATCGCTTACGCCGCTGCCCACCGTTAAATATGCGGACGGAAATCAATTCACGCTTTTTTGGAATGAAACCAGCCTGCATATTTTTAACCGCTCGCGTGAACCGCGCAGTTTTTCCGGCTTTGCGTTTGAACGGCTGGATGTGGAAGGCAACGCGTTGGGGCGTTTTCCCGGCAGTTTGTGGAACAACGCGCAGTTCACCTACATTCCATCCAAATATTGCGCCAGCATAAAAATATACGGCGATGAAGACCCGCCCTACATAGACCCGCCCGAATGTCGCGGCGGATATGTTGCCTTTGCTCAGCCGCGCCTCGACCCGGAAGATAAACATCTCATCTTTTGGAACGAGCGCGAAGGCTCAACGCAATTCCGCGTGCTATGGGTGGATGAAGAAATTGCCCGTTGTGAAATTAGCGCGGGCGTTTGCGAAATTTTTACGCCCTAATGCGCTGCTTATTCATCTTTTTGGATGGCGTTGGGCTGGGGGAAGACGACCCGCAGAAAAATCCATTGGCGCGGGCGCGAATGCCTTATCTTGAATCTTTGCTAGATGGAAAAAAACTGTTGGCGAGTTCTGCGCCCTTTGATGGGGAGCGCGCCTCACTGCGCGCGCTGGATGCTGCCCTGGGCGTAGATGGGCTGCCGCAATCTGCTACCGGGCAGGCGGTCTTGCTGACGGGCATTAACGTTCCCGCCGCGTTAGGCTATCACTATGGACCCAAACCCAACCCACAGACCGCCGCCTTTTTAGACGGGCAAAATATTTTTTCCATTTTGACGCAAACTGGAAAACGCGCCGCGCTGCTAAACGCCTATCCACGCGGTTATTTTGAAGGCATAGAATCAGGCAAGCGTCTTTACTCCGCCATTCCCTTGGCGCTGACGAACGCCGGACTCAAACTTTTTACGCAAGAAGATTATTACGCCGCAAACGCGCTTTCGGCAGATTTTACCGGAGCGGGGTGGCGCGAATTTTTGGGCGTTAGCGACTCTCCGCTTTTTACGCCGCAACAGGCAGGCGCGGAATTGGCGCGACTTGCCAAGCGTTATGACTTTTCCTTTTTTGAATATTGGGCAAGCGATTACGCCGGTCACAAACAGGATATGAACTGGGCGTTAAATCAACTCGAAAACTTGGATGGAGTCTTAAGCGGTTTGATGCAAAACTGGCGCGGCGAAGACGGGCTGATTTTGCTCACTTCCGACCACGGCAACATGGAAGATTTATCCACCCGCAGGCACACCTCCGCGCCCGTGCCGCTTTTGATGTTAGGCGCGGCGAGCGCGCGCCAAACATTTTTGGAAAACATCAAAGACTTAACGGGCGTTGCGCCCGCTATTTTGACCGCCGTTAATGCAGATGGAGCAGCTCGCTAATTTGGCGGAATAATTCCGCTTTGTTGTAGGGCTTTGTCACAAATCCGTTTGCTCCGGCGCGGATGCCGTCTTCGCGCGATTGGGTGTCATCCAATGCGGTAATCATCATAATGGGGATGCTCGCCGTGTCTGGAAATTCCCGTAATTTTTTGCAAACTTCAAACCCGCTCATGTTGGGCATCATCACGTCTAGCAAAATGATATGGGGATGGAGAGAGACCGCAATGGAGAGTCCCTCATAGCCATTGGCGGCAAAATATAAATCATAGGATTCTTCGGCGAGTAAGGCTTCTAGGGCGGCGCGGGCAATCTCGTCATCGTCCACAATTAAAATTTTTGATAATTCTTTGGTCATGTTGGCATCCTCTTATTCTGGCGCAATAAGCCCATGTAAAATGGCGTATTTGACTAAATCGGCATGGGAGTTAAATTTTAACTTTTTGATCATATTCGCTCGATGGGATTCTACGGTGCGCGGGCTAAGGGATAATTTTTGGGCAATGGCGGCGTTGATGTTGCCTTCCGCTATCAGTTGTAGAATTTCACGTTCGCGCGGGGTCAGCGTTTCGATGCTGTCTTCATCTTCATGGTTTAACAACAAGTCAAAAACCTCGTCTGCAATGCGCGGGCTGATGTAGCGTTTGCCTTCCAGCGCGTTTTGAATGGCTTGAAGAATTTCGGCGAAGTCGGCGTCTTTTAATACATAGCCCAGCGCGCCGCTTTGCAGCGCGCGCACGGCATAAATGGCGTTGGCGTGCATGGAGAGGAAGACCATTTTTGTTTTGTATCCGCGCTGTCGCGCCAGCTTTGCGGCTTCCATTCCATTTAGGTTGGGCATCATCACATCCAACAGTGCCACATCCGGCGCAAGTTTCTCCATCAGTTGCAGAGCCTCTTGCCCGTCGCTTGCTTCGCCGCTTACCGTTATACCGGGCTGTGCTTCGAGCAGAGAGCGGAGTCCCTGCCTTACCAGTTTGTGGTCGTCCGCTATGATTAAATGGATGTTGCTCATATCATCTCGTTTTCGGCGGGCGGCGGGTTTAAGTTAAATTCCGCGTGAACTTGCGTTCCTTTGCCTAATTCGGAATGGATGGAGAAAATGCCGCCCGCCATGCGGACGCGCTCCGCCATGCCCGACAATCCGGTAGAGGCATTAAGGTTTTTTTGGCGAATATCAAACCCCGCGCCTTTATCTGATATTTCCAGTTCCAGTTTTTCGGGCGTAGCCGTTATGTTGATTTGCGCTTCTTTGACGTTTGCGTAGCGCGCAATATTGGTGAGAGATTCTTGAATGACGCGAAAAGCGCTAATTTCAACTAACTCGTCAAAACGCCTTTCGTCCATCGCGTTGATGTTGTGCCGCACGGCGATTCCGGTTTGTTTTTCAATACGTTGGAAGAGGTCGCTCAGCGCGGGGAAGAGTCCAAAATCATCCAACATGGATGGGCGTAAATTGAGCGACATTTCGCGCAGCCGCTGAAATAACTCGGCGGTCATTTCGCGCCCTTTCGCCAGCGCTTCGGGCGGATTGAGGCGGTTGGCGTCCAGCGTCATTTTTAAGGCGGTTGCAATCTGTCCAATTTCGTCGTGCAGTTCCACCGCAATTAGGCGGCGCTCATTTTCTTGCGCTTGAATAATTTTTTTGGAAAGTTCGCGCAGTTGCGCGTTTTTTTTGTACAACTCATTAATGACCAGTTCCAACTTTTGACGTTCTTCCAAAAGGCGGCGGTAGCGGTTTACGCGGCGCAGCGTATGCAGGCGAATTTCCAACTCTATTTTTTTGAAAGGCTTGGGCAGAAAATCGTCCGCGCCCGCTGTTAGCCCGCTGAGTTTTGAGTCTTCATCGTCCAGCGCGGTAATCATCATGATGGGCGTTTCGCCAATTTCCGAGTCGGCGCGAATGCGCTGGCAAACATCGTAGCCGTTCATGCGCGGCATCATCACGTCCAGCAGAATTAAATCTGGCTGAATTTGTTTTGCCATTTCCAGCCCCTGCATTCCATCTTCCGCCATCTCAATGCGATAGCGCGGTTTGGTCAGCAGGGCGCGCAGCGCCTCGCGGGAGATTTCTTCATCGTCAATAATGAGAATGGTGTACAGAGAGTCGTCCATAATTTATGCAATGATTTTACCGCAAGCGCATCCTTCTTAACTTGATGATATTTTTAGAGGCTTTTCAAAAAGTTCCCAAAGGCGGGGTGGTATAATGCCAACGCTTCCAAAAAAATCTTCCCGAGGGAACTTATGAAACTTCACGAATATCAATCAAAAACTATTTTTTCCAAGTACGGCATTCCCATTCCAAAAGGGCGCGTGGCTTCCACTCCGCAGGAAGCAAAACAAATTGCCCAAGAGTTGGGAGACCGCGTGGTTGTCAAGGCGCAGGTATTGGTGGGCGGGCGCGGCAAGGCGGGCGGCGTAAAACTTGCCAACAACCCGGAAGAAGCCGAAAGCCTTGCCAAGCAAATTTTGGGCATGGATATTAAAGGCTTGCCCGTCCGCAAGGTTCTCATTGATGAAGCTTCCGCCATTGAGCAGGAAATTTATTTCTCCATCACCAATGACCGCGCCGCAAAAAAACCCGTGATGATTGCCTCTGCCGCGGGCGGCGTGGAAATTGAAGAAGTCGCCGCGAAAACGCCGGAAAAAATCGTCAAAATGCACATAGACCCGCTTTTGGGGTTAAAAGAATATACCGCCCGCGATGTTGCGCTGGCGATGGGCTTGCCCAAAGAATTCATTAAAGACTTTACAAAAATTGCGCTGGGCTTATGGGAGGTCTTCAAAGCCACAGACGCTACGCTGGCGGAAATTAACCCGCTGGTCATCACCAAAGATAAAAAGATGATGGCTCTCGATGGCAAGATGCTCATTGACGATAGCGCCCTCTTCCGCCACCCGGATTTGGAAGCCGAACGCGATACCGATGAAGACGCGCCCGCTGAAATTGAAGCCCGCAAATACGGCTTATCTTTCATCAAATTGGACGGCAACATTGGCTGCATGGTGAACGGCGCCGGGCTTGCCATGACCAGCATGGATGTGATTAAACTCTTCGGCGGCGACCCCGCCAACTTTTTAGATGTGGGCGGCGGCGCAAACGCGCAAAAAGTCGCCGCAGCCATGCGAATTATCCTCACCGACCCCAACGTCAAAGCCGTGTTGTTCAACATCTTTGGCGGCATCACCCGCTGCGATGAAGTGGCAAAAGGCATTCTCGCCGCAATGGACGAGGTAAAACCCAAAGTTCCTATGGTGGTGCGCTTGGTCGGCACAAACGCGGAAGAAGGGCGCAAGTTACTTGAAAGCGCCAACATGATTACGGCTGAAACACTGGCAGACGCGGCGAAGAAAGCCGTCGCTGCGGCAAAGGGATAAAGAGATGAGCATCTTAGTAGATAAAAACACCCGCCTCATTGTGCAGGGCATTACCGGCAATGAAGGCTTGTTCCACACCACCCAAATGGCGGCGTACTCCAATATCATTGTCGGCGGCGTTACGCCCGGCAAAGGCGGCGAAAAGGTATTAAATTCCATTCCTGTATTTGACTCTGTCAAAACCGCCAAAGACGCAACCAACGCCAACGCCAGCATTATCTTTGTCCCCGCAAAATTTGCGCCGGACGCCATGTTTGAAGCGGCGGACGCGGGCATTCCTCTTGTCATCTGCATTACGGAAGGCGTGGCGGTACAAGATATGATGCGCGTCCGCAACTACCTCGACCAGAAAAAGGTTCGCCTTATCGGACCAAACTGCCCGGGCTTGCTGACTCCCGGCGAAGCAAAAGTTGGAATTATCCCCGGCAATATCGCCATTCCCGGCAATGTGGGCGTGGTCTCCCGCTCCGGCACATTAACGTATGAAGTGCTGTACGCCATGAAAAATCTCGGCATGGGCGCATCCACCTGCGTGGGCATTGGCGGCGACCCCGTGAACGGCACAAACTTTACAGACGTGCTGGAAATGTTCCAAGCCGACCCGCAAACCGAAAAGGTGATTATGATTGGCGAAATTGGCGGCGGCGAAGAAGAAAAAGCCGCTGAATACATCAAAAGCAAGATGAATAAGCCGGTGGTCTCCTTTATTGCCGGACAAACCGCCCCTCCCGGAAAACGCATGGGACACGCCGGAGCGATTATTGAAAGCGGCTCTGGCACAGCCGCAGATAAAATTAAAGCGCTGCAAGCCGCTGGCGTAAAAGTAGCCAAACACCCCGAAGAATTGCCCACTCTGTTTTAGATAAAAAATTCCCGACTGTGTAGTCGGGAATTTTTTTATTTAATGAGCGTCTCGCCGCCGCGCAGCGCGTCCTCCACGCGGAATTTATGCTGACCGTGCATCGGCAGCGCGTCCATTTCCGCCAGTGAGAAATACCCGTAGGCGCTGGTTTCATCGCTGAGTCTTAACTGCCCGCCGATGATTTCCGCTTCAAAACTTAAGACCACAAAAAAAGCCTTGTTGCCGTCATTGTAAATGACCAACTGGTCGGGGTTGCTGTATACGCCGACCAGCCGCGTAATGGCAACTTTAAGACCGGTCTCTTCCCATACTTCGCGCTTGCAGGCTTCTTGCACGCTTTCGCCCGCTTCCACTTGACCGCCGGGCAAACACCAGCGCCCGTTATCGGTGCGCCGCGTCAGCAGAGTCTTCTCGCGCTTTGAATCGAAAATGATGGCGCTGCATCCGAGCCGCAGTTTGCCTTCTTTGCCAAGACGGGGACCGTATAAGACTTGCGACATATTCTTGAATGATTGCTCTTTTTGAAATGGTTACAATTTATTTTTTATGCGCGCCAGCAGCGCGGCGTAATTTTTATCTTCATTGGAAACATCTGCGCGTAGAACGCGGCGCTGCGGCAGCGTTGCCAGCCAGTCTTGCGTAAATTTTTCTTGCAGGGCGGCGTCTTTCGCGGACGCAATGTTAATGCGTTGGCGAGTTGCCAGCCGCGCGCGGATGACTTCTTGCTCAGCGCTAAGGTGAATGACAAAATCGGGCGGGGGCAATAGGCTGCGGGTGTGTTCGTAAAACCTGCGGCACAGGTCAAACTCGGCGGCGGTGAGCCAGCCACGCCCGTAGAAAAGCCGCGTGAAGACGTGAAAATCCAAGTCTAGCCCGCCATCCATCACAAAAGTTTTTTTGCTTTGTCTCAGGGCGCGTTCTTGTTCGGCGCGGTAGAGCAGGTAATCGAGTTGATTGGCGAGGGCGAATTTTTTATTGCGCTTGAAAAGAGATTGAAAGGGTCTTTCGGCGTGCTGCTCGAAAGCGGTTCGCAACCCATGCTGACGGGCGAGCGCTTGCGCCAAAGTAGTTTTTCCCACGCCGCTGACTCCGACCACGACAATGAAGCGCTTCATTTGGCTTTATCCACATTGAAGAGCGTAACACAGTTGCGCCCTGCGCGTTTGGATTGGTACATGGCTTCGTCTGCGTTGCGAACCAGATTATCCAGCGTTTGTTTACTGCCATTGTGTTGGATATTTGACATTTCCGTAACGCCCGCGCTAATGGTGATGTGTAAATTTCCTTTGGCGGTGGGAACGCGCAACGCTTCTATGGCGGAGCGAATGCGCTCGGCAACTTGCTCGGCGTTTTGAATGTTGGTCATGGGCAGCGCAACGACAAACTCTTCGCCGCCGTAGCGCCCTATGATGTCGCCGGAGCGTAATTGCGCGCGCGCGCAATGCACCGCTTGAATTAAAACCTCGTCCCCAATATCGTGACCGTAATTGTCGTTAAAGTTTTTGAAATGGTCCACGTCAAATAGAATGATAGATAAAGGCAGACGGTGACGCTCTGCGAGTTCAAATTCGCGCTGCGCCAGTTGGAAGAGTCTGCGCCGATTGTAGATGCCGGTGAGCGCGTCCGTTTGGGCGAGCTCTTCTTCCCGCGCCAGCGCTAATTTTAGATTAACGTTAAGTTCTTCTAATTCTTCCTTTGCCAGACGCAGTTGTTCTTCTGACTGCTTGCGTTGAATGATTTCCCATGTTAGGTCGGCAAGCTGCAAGACAATTTTCTCATCCAGTTCGTCATAGTCCGTTTTTTTGTTCATCACGCCAAAAATTGCTTTCACGGTTCCCCCGCGAATAATGGGCGTGGTTAAGTTTCTTCGCGCGGGCGTATTTCCTAACGGCAATTCTTTTTTAGAATCTAGGGTTTGATAATAATTATGAACCACAGTTCTTTTTTCCCGCGCACAATCCGCCCATGCGCCCGCTTCGTTGAGCGGGTAACGCGGGGCTTGGCTTTCTATGTTGGGCGCATGTAGCAGGGCGTTAGATGACCATGTTTGCAGGGCGATAATCTTGCGCTCATCGTCAAACAAGCAAAAAAAACCAATTTCGCTGGATGTGAGCGCTTCCGTTTCGTTAAGCCCGCTTTGGGCAATCTCGTCAATGGAGTGACTTTCCGCAAAACGAATGAGCCAGAGCCGCGTACGCATTAATTCTTCTATTCGTTTGCGAGCGGTAACGTCTCGGTTGCTTTCACGGCGACCCAGCCATTTTCGCTTTTCGTTGTATACATTATTGCAGGCGTGATTTATCCAGCAGATTTCGCCGTTTTTTTTGATAATGCGAAAGTCAAAGGGCGCAATTTCTGCTTCTGTTTGGTGCATTGCGCGAGAAAAATGTTCGCGCACTATATATTTATCGCTTGGGTGGGTAATTTCCAAAATCAGGCTGGGGTTGCGCGTAAATTCTTCCATACTGTAGCCCGTCACACGCTGGCAGGCAGGCGAAATGTATTGATACTCGTTTTGCGGGTTGCGCCATGCTTCCCAGTCGTAGGTGAAGTTTACCACCGTGCGATATTTTTCCTCGCTCACTCGAAGAGATTTTTCCGCCTCTTTGCGCTCTTTAATAATGGCGTTCAGCAATAATCCGGAAAAAGACACAACGCTTAAATAGGTTTGCAGCGCGTTCATGCGCTGCTCGGCGTTTTGATGGCTTACGCTAAATATGCCGCGCCCCTGCGCTGTATTCCCAATGGCGACTAGCGTGAACAATAATAATACGTTTGACATGCCGTGCGCCGAAAAGCGAAACGCCGCCAAAATAAGAAAGGGAAAAATCATATAGTTTCGCAGGACAGGGTTTTCGGCAGATGTAAAACTCCCAAAGAGCAGGCAGGCAAATAAAACAATAGCCGCCAGCAGCGCAAAAAATTCTACATAATGACGCGCTGAATGTTTTTTGTTTAGATACTGTTCTTGCTGCATCATAATTGGCGCAAGCAAGAGAATGCCCAGAACGTCCGCTGTAAAATTTGCTCCCCATGATTGCAAAAATAACGCAGGCAATGTGATGAGCGCTTCCAACGCAGAAAACGCGCCGCTGCTCAATAACGCGCCGCCCAGCAAGGCAAGCACATCTTGCGCGCGCTCAAAATGAACGGGCGGCTTACTAAATTTTTCAACGACCCACACGCAAAGCGCCGCTTCCAGCGTGTCAAAAAGCGCCAGCAACGGAAAATTTTGCGGCGAACTGTTGACCTGCCGTTCGCTCCATACATTGATGACGAAAAATAAAATTAAAAATACGCGGCGCTTTTCTTTTTTTTGTAACAGCAATATCCCCACTGCCGCGCCGCTAGCCAGCCAAATGGACGCGACTCCGCCGGTAATTTTTTGCAGCCAAGTTTCGGCGTAGGCAACCAGCCCATAAAACAATGCAACAGAGAAAAACTCTATGGTTTGGCTTTGTTGCGCGCTAAATCGTTTCCACAGAGATGCGTCTTGCCCCGAAACATTAGACTCGCGTTCGCTGCTCATCTTATAATTTCAATTATACACTTTTATTACTGCCCGCGCATTCGTTAGGAGTGTCTAAAAAAATGGGCTAGGAAGAGCCTTTACCACAGAGAACACAGAGTCCACAGAGATTTTTTTAGCGGTTTTCTCCGCGCGTTCCGTGAACTCTGTGGTGAAGTCTTTTGAAAAAACCGCACAATTAGCCCTTCCCTTGGCTTGGGGGTGATTTGTTACTCGCCTGTTTTTTTAGTCGTCCCGCCAGAAATTAAACTTTCTACGCGCTCCAACATCTTTGGGTTGCGAATCTCTCCGTACAAAAGCCGCGCCGCCGCTTCCCTGTCTAACGCGTCTGGCGAAGAAAGGTCGCTTAAGAGATGTTCAATAATTTTTTTATCGCACTTATCCAATAAATCCGCCGCTTTTTTTACATCTGCCGAAAAAAACATGGGGCGGTTAAAAATGCGCTCATGGCTTTCGGGGTCAAATTCAAAACAATAAGTGTGAAAGAGTTGATGCGCCACATCTACGGCGGCTTGCGGGGTTGCGCCATTTTGCCCGTTGGCGTAAAGCGCCTCCAAGTTTTGGCGCAACTCTGAAAACGTCAGCCGCGTTGCGCCGCGCGCAACCATATCGTAAATTTTGTAAATGACCACAGGGCGATACTTGCCCTCCGCCATGCGAATTTTTCGTTTCGTCAGGAGATTCGCATAATGCTCAAAAGGATTCGCCGCCGCTTCTTCGCTGACGGTCTTGCCGCTCTCGTTGGCGGGCGCTTTCTGCGCCGCCGGGTTTTGCTTTGGCGCAGCGCCGTTATTCTTTTTGAACTTTCCCACGCCCTGCCATTTATCATAAAAAACAAATTTATCGCAGGCGTTCACCAAATACTCGGCGCTTGTGCCGCTAATGCCCATGCCAATAACCGTTTTGCCGTGCGTCCGCAGGCGGTGAACTAATTCGGTAAAATCTCCGTCCCCGGAAACCAGCAACACATGCGAAAAGACATTTTGCTCGCTGTACAATAATTCCAGCGCGTCAATCACAATGCGAATATCCGCCGCGTTTTTGCCGCGCTTGCTGTTTACATGCACCAATTCCACGCCCAAACTTAACAATTGACGCTGCTTATCTTTCGCTTCCGCCCAATCGGCGTAAGAACGGCGCAACACCACGCGCCCCAATTGAGCGGCATATTGAAAAATGCGCGCCCAATCTACGTCTGTATTTTTTCCTAAAATATCTTCTACGCTGATTTCAATATTGTCGTAGTCAATGAATACCGCAATTTGCGCTTCTTGTCCCATGTATTCTCCGTAAAATTAATTTATAAAAGTATAGCATAAGCGTCTTGTTCTGTGGCACAATAGCGCTATGCCCCAAATTAAAACTATTAGCCAATCCTCCCTGCAAGATTACGCCGACTGCCCGCGCCGTTTTGAACTGCGTTATATCCAGCGGCTTAATTATCCCGCCGTGCAAGCCGAGCCCGCTCTTGAAAACGAAAAACATCAACAAGAGGGCGAATACTTTCACCGCCTAGCCCAGCAATATTTTGTTGGCGTTCCGATGGAAGTTCTTGCGCGGCAAGCCAACACGGAAAACTTGCGGCGTTGGCTGCAAAATTTTTCTTCTTCCACGAAGATTGCCGCGCTAAAAAAACAAAACGTCCGCGCCGAAGCGGCGCTCTCCGCGCCGTTAGGCAAATTTCGCCTCGTTGCCAAATATGATTTGCTCGCGGCGGATAAAGATAAAATCTTCATTTACGACTGGAAAACCTACCGCAAACGTCCAGCGGATATTTTTATGAAAGACCGCTGGCAGACGCGCGTCTATTGCGCCTTACTGTTGCGGGCGGGCGCGTCATTTTATGGCGGGCAAAATATTCAACCCGAACAAGTGGAGATGGTTTACTGGTACGCCAATTTCCCCGGCGAGGCGGCGCATTTTGTATACTCCGCCGCGCAGTTCAAAAGGGATTGGGACAATTTAATCGCATTGGCGGAAGAACTGGATTCCGCTACAACTTTCCCCATGACGGATGACATCAAAACATGCGGTTATTGCCCCTATCGTTCCTACTGCAATCGCGGGGTTCGCGCCGAATCCGCCGAAGACGCGGAACTGGAAACCGCCGCCGAAGAATCGTTTGACCTCAACTTTGAAGAGATTGCGGAAATTGCCTTGTGACGCAATTTTGCAAGTTGGCTAAATTTTTTGCTCCGCAGGCAAACATCGTCACCTCAATTTGACGTTTGACCAACCTCATCCGCTGCGCCGCGTTTTCCGTAGAGACCGCCGCCGCCTTCAAAAATTCGCCCGCCATGCCGCCCAGCGTTGCGCCCAACGCCACGCACTTGGCAATATCCAGCCCGTCTTTAAGCCCGCCGCTGGCAAAGACTTTAACGTTAGGCGCGGCGCGGCGCGCATTCAAAATAGATTCGGCGGTGGGGATGCCCCAGCCTACAAAGGTCGCCGCCAGCTCGCGGGTAAATTCATCCGGCGCGCGATACATCTCCACCTGAGACCAGCTCGTGCCGCCCGCGCCCGCCACATCAATCGCGGCGACTCCGCAGTCGCGCAAAATGCTCGCGGCGCGTTCCGAAATTCCCCAGCCCACTTCTTTAACAATAACGGGAACTTCCATTTTTTTACAGACCAATTCAATTTTTTGCGCCAGTCCTTCAAAATTGGTATCGCCGCCTTCTTGAACGGCTTCTTGCAGCGGGTTGAGATGCAGAATGAGCGCGTCCGCCGAAATCATATCCACCGCGCGGCGGCATTCATCCACGCCGTAGCCATAATTTAATTGCACTGCTCCAAGATTGGCAAACAACAAAATATCTGGCGCAACGCGGCGCACTTGAAAAGTACGCGCCTGTTCGGGGCGTTCTATCGCGGCGCGCTGACTGCCCACGCCCATCGCCGCGCCGCATTCCTGCGCGGCTTCCGCCAGACGCAGGTTAATATCCCGCGCCGTTTCCGTGCCGCCCGTCATTGAACTGACGAGGATGGGAGCGGAGAGGCGCTTGCCGAATAATTCCAGCGAAGCATCCGCCTGCGCCAGATTCATTTCGGGCAGGGCTTGGTGCGTAAATCGAAAATTCTCCAACCCGCTGGTTTGCGTGGAACGCACATCGCGTTCCAGATTAATTTTGATATGGTCGGCTTTTCGCTGGTCAATGGGCGCAACTTTTGTCATAAGGGGGTGTTCCTGAATGTTGTATAAATCTCTGGCTTGACACGCTTGACAAGTTGATTACAATAAGCCAGCCAATTTCAAAAAGGAGTTTGTCATGTCTGACACATTTGCAGAACTAAAAGGTATTGTAAAAGATTTACTCGGCGCGGAAGATGAAAAAGTGACGGCTGAAGCCCGTTTCCGCGAAGACCTCGGCGCTGATTCGCTCGACTTGGTTGAGTTGATTATGGCGTTTGAGGATAAATTTGGCGCGGAAATTTCGGACGAAGACGCGCAAAAGATTACAACCGTTGGCGAAGCAGCCGCGTATATAGACGCGCACAAGAAGTAATTTTTGACCGTATTATACGGTAGAGCCGTCTCGCAAGAGACGGCTCTATTCTTTTAACGCCATAAGAGCGGCAAAGCGTCCCGTTTTGCCTTTTTCGGCGCGGTGCGAGAACCAATCGTCCAAATGGCAGGCGGTGCAAATTCCTGAAACTTGAATTTGCTCCACACCGGCGGCTTGAAGTTGGAGTTCGTTGGCTTTCCATAAATCCAAATAAACGCCGTTGTTTTTGCGCCGCGTAATTTGTTCGATGTATTGCGGATATTTCTCCGCAAATTGAGCGATGACTTCTTCGCCCACTTGGTAATGGTCTATTCCAATGGAAGGACCAATGCCCGCCAGAACATCTTGCGGGCGGCTGCCGTAATGCGAAACCATGCCTTCAATAGCGGCGGCAACTACGCCGTGCAACGTTCCCTGCCAGCCGCCGTGCGCTATGCCAATAACGTTTTTGCGCGGGTCATGTAAAAGGATGGGAACGCAGTCGCCAAAACGCATGAAGAGCGTGACGGCGGGGTTGTCGGTGAAGAGGATGTCGGCTTGCGGCGCGGGTTCCGCAAGGGGCAGCGGCGCCGCAGCGTAGAGAATATCCGTTCCGTGAGTCAGCCAAACATCATGGATAGAATCGGCGCGGCGCGCCATCGCATTAAATATTTTTTCGCGGTTTTGCGCCACATGCGCGGGGTCGTCTCCTACTGAGCCGCCGGTATTGAGCGAGTTCCACGGCGCGGGGCTGACGCCGCCATGCCGCGTGAATAGCGCTTGTTGAACGCGCGCGGGGAAGAGGTCAAAACTGTAATAGCGCAGTTGATTTTTTTCGTAAAAGGGCATGAGGTTAGCGGGTGGAATTTTTTTCGTAGTAGCGGCGGGTGTCGCGCATGGATTCTTCGATGTTGGGGTAGGCAAACCAGCCGGTCATAAAGCCAAAGAGCGCGCCGGTGAGCGCGCGCAGGTAGGGCGTGCTTTCACGGTAGGGAACGAGCGCGGAGAGCCAATCCCAATTAAATTGGCTGAACAGCTGCGAGAAGCCGTCTAATCCAATAGGAGCAATGCCAATGAGTAGCCAAAGCGCCCAATGCAGGGTCTTCATTTTTTTTCCGCTTGCGCCAAAGACCAGCCCGAAGAAGAGCAGCGCAACATAGATGGCGACATCCCGCTCGCAGAGCGCAATTTTGTAGCCGACTGTTTCATTACCGATGAAGTCTCGCGCTTGAAAGCGCGTGAGGCTGAACGGGTCGTCCAGGTTTTGGATGCCGGTGACTTGCTCGAAGGTTTGTACGCCCGCCACGTTGGCTTCTTTGAGCGGGTAGAAGGGTTGCGCGCCGTAGAGATAGAAGGAACGGAATCCAAATTGATGGCAGAGCGGTTTGTAAATCATATAGATGGCGCGGGCGGGCGTTTCCAGACCGGCTTTCATCAATACGGGGGCAAGGAAGGGCAAGCCAACGTAAACGAACATGAACAGGTTGAGCAGCAGCAGGTAATGACGCGCTATCCAATAGGAGACGCTATCCGCTGCGCCGCGAGATTTGCGCGCGGGGGCAAGCGGGTCTGGCTTGTTGAGTTTTTGCAGTTGATTTTTTCTATCTGTCGCCGCGCCGAGAAACATTTTTATTTTTTGACGGTCTAGCGGCGCTTTGGCGGTGTAGGGTCCAACGCTGATGACGGGGATTTCGGTCAAATATTTTTTGTGCAGCGCGGGGTCTGTTTCAATGTCAATTTCGATGAGGCGATGCGGGTATTCGGTTTGCAGCGCGTTCAGGTCGGCTTTGACGTTTTCGCATAAGTGGCAGCCTGCGCGGGTGTAGAGGGTGACTTCTATCATGGGGTTAGATTCCAAAATCAATCCAGAAGAATTGCCCGCGCTGCGAGATGAGTTCAAATACGCCGCTGAAGAGCATGATGCCAATGATGACAAGGATGACGCCCATCACAATTTCGGCGTAGCGCATGGCTTTTCCGTATTTTCTCAAAATGGTCGTTACCCATTCAATGCCGAGCGCGGCAATGAGGAAGGGAATTCCTAGCCCAATGGAGTAGGCGCTGAGCAGCGCCGCGCCTTGCGCGATGGAGCCGCCGTTTAACACGACGGTCAGAATTGCGCCCAGCACAGGACCTACGCAAGGCGACCAGCCCGCCGAGAAGAAGACGCCCATCAACGCGGAGGAGAGGTAGCCCCATTTTGGGTCTGGCGCTTGTTGCACGCGGGTGTCGTACCCAAGGAAGGGGATGTGAATGATTCCAATCATGTGCAAGCCAAAGAGAACCACGACCACGCCGCCAATTTTCGCCAGCCAAAAGCGCACGTCAAAGAGCAGGCTGCCCGCAAACGCGGCAATCACTCCAAGCGCTACGAAGACCACGCTGAACCCCAGCACAAACGCCAGCCCGTGAGAGAATGTCACCCAACGGTTGGATGTGCCGCTCTTTTCTCCTCCGGCTGCTAACCCGCCCAAATAACCGACGTAGGCGGGGACGAGCGAGAAAACGCACGGAGAGAGGAAAGATGCAAGACCGGCGACAAATGCCAGCCCTAAGCCAATTTGCGAAAAATCCATGATAGACCTCTTTCTTTTTATTTACGGAATTGATGCGCCTAAATTTTTAATTCTTTTACGCTGACGATGGTGCCGTGGTCGGGATAGCTGAGGCGCGCTTCGGATTGTTGCAATGAGATGTAGGGAGTCGTCCAGCGGAAAACCCATTTTGCGTCTTCTGGCGTGACGTTGATGCAGCCATGTGAGCGGCGTTCGCCGAAGTCGTTATGCCAAAACGCGCCGTGAATGGCGATTCCGTCTCCATTGATGAAGGTGTTCCACGGGACGGCGGGCGTGGAGTAACCCGCTTGCGCGTCTCCGGCGGTCATATTTTTGGAGATGATTTTCCAGTGGGTGAGCATATCTCCCACCGGCGTGGCAAGCTCATCCGAAGGCTGACCGAAAGCGTCTAATATTTGTCCGCTGGCAATGCGGCAGAAATAGACTTCGGTATTGCCTTCGTAGCATGAAAGCGTTTGGTAGGTAACGTTGGCGACAATTTTCTTTTCGTTGGGGTCAATGTTTGGGCTAATGGGCGCAACATCTTCTTCTGTTAATACTTTTACGCCCGCGCCGTCCAGCCAGAAGAACTCGCCGTATGCGCCGTAGCCGTAGCCGTGTCCATCTGCGCCTTCGTTCCAGCGATATTCTATAAAGCCGTTGTTCTGACGAATTTGGTCAATCCACACGGTTTGCCCGTAGTACAGGCGCGGCGGAAAGTTAAAGGCGATGTGGTCTTGCATCCACGGCGAGGCGATGACTCCATCTACGGTTAAGTCTATATAAGGGACAGTTACTTCTGCCCAAAAGCCAGACTGCCCGGCGGGAATTTCTGCAATCGGCGTGTTTGGCAAATTGCGGGTAGGTTGCACACGCGAAGACCAAATATAGCCCTGCGCGGTTTGCAAATATTTTTGATTCACCAAAGCGGGAACATTGCCAATGACTTCGCGCTCCCATGGGATGAGCGTATCGGCGCGCAAAATGCCCAGCGAGGTATCTACGCCCGCCGAGTCGGCGGGGCTGGGCAGGCGGCGCACATCGGTATCGTCCACCAGCCGCCCAATAATTTCGCTGGCGGGGAACTGCGGCAAGCGTTTGGGGGCATAGAGCGCTTCGTAATACGGTTTATTAAACGGCTTGAAGGCGAGCGCTCCTAAGCCAACGCCGGTAAGTTTTAGAAAATCTCTACGGGAAAATTTTTGATTCATAAATTCACCTTTAGTAAAACAGGCTTGACCTGCTTTAGAATTTGTGGCACAGGCTTAAGCCTGTCTTACCACGCTTACGAATTTTTCAAATACGCTTCCAGCGCGCGCTTGCAATTTGCGCTGACTTTGTGCGCCACGTCATCTTCGCAATAGGTGACGCGCGCGCCGCCTTGTTCTAACAGAGAAATGGATTCGCGCGCGCGGGCGATGGGAATCATCTCGTCTTGCAAGCCATGCGCCACGAAGATATGCTTCCCCGCAAGCGGTTTCTGCGCCAGCAGCGCCTCCGCGCCGCCGGGGACAAAGCCAGCCAGTACGCCCATTTTTTCAATCCGTTGCGGGTAAAGGATGCCGAGCATGTTGGTCATGGCGGCGCCTTGACTGAATCCCATGACGTCAAATTTCGCCGCGTTTATGTTTTTTTCGGCGGCGTAAGCGTCTATCAATTTTAGGAGCGCGTCTGCGGCGGGTTTTAACTTTTCAAAACTGGGTCGCCCAAATGAATCTGGGTCGTTGGGTCGCCAGGAATATCCGCTGGGTTTGGCGGGGTGCGGCGCGCGCGGCGCAATCATCCAATAAGAAGATGGCAACCCGCGCGTAAAAATCCACATGGAGTTTTCATCGCCCGTCCAGCCATGCAGCATGACCAGTAAATTTTGTTTGGCGGCGTTTGGCTGACGGACGCGCAGCGTCCAGCCGTTAAATTCAATCAGTTCGGTGTTAGTCGCGGCTTGCACGTTTGGTTATCCAATCTAAGGCGTAGAGGGAGAGCAGAATTAATCCAATGGGGACGAAAGCGCCGAGCAGGCAAAGGAAGCCCATCAACGCCGCGCCCGCGCCGTAGATAAGCCCAATTAACGCAATGCCAATGATAAAGAGCAAAGCCAGCGCGCCAATCACGAGTTGCGTGTTGGTGTCTTGCATGTATTTTCTTAAGTCGCGCTTCACGGCAACAATCCTTCGCGCGCGGCGGGGCGCAAGGTTTCACATGGCTTTTTGCCAAGGAATTTTTTGCTTAGGCGGTATTGCCATGAGACCACGCGCCTTAATTCGGGCAGCGCTTCTTTGGTTGCCATCTCTCCGTAGTGAGCCACTTCCGCCACAGAGACGACATCCAGCAAGCCCACGTCATGCGTGTTAGGGCGGATGATAACGTCCGGCGCGTCCAGTTGTAGGCGCAGGTTGGCGACTGCGCGGCTGCTAAAATCTACGCCGCGCATGAAGATGTCGTACGCCTGCGCGTAGCGATTTTTGTTGATTTGCTCAATGAGGGGGCGCGGCAAATTTCCCGGTACAGGAATGGAATAGGGCCGGATGGGTTTTTCCAGCGGGTCGTTGAGCGTAACCGCTACAACAGGCAGCTCTGGCGATAACATCCGCGCCACAGAAACGGGGACGGGGTTCATTACGCCGCCGTCCATTAATTCCATATCAGACCATTGAGCGGGGGTGAAGATGCCCGGCAGCGCAATGGTGGCAAGGATGGCGTCTTTTAATTTCCCCTCCGCAAGGATGACCTCGCCGCCATTTTCTACATTGACCGCCGTCACCGCGCAGGGCATTTTGAGGTCTTTGAAAGTTTTTTCGCCGACTACGCCGTCTAGCCACTTTCTCACGCCCGCCAGTCCCAGTAGCGCGGGACCGTCTTGCGAATCTCGCCCGTAGAGTTGGGTTTGGTCCACCGATTCCAAGATGGCTTGAATTTGTGTGGGCGTGTTTCCGAGCGCGTAGAAAACGGCAATGATGCCGCCGAAACTTGTTCCGGCGACTGATTTAATTTTGAAGCCTTCTTGTTCCAAGCGGCGCAGCGCGCCAATGTGAGCGTTGCCTTTTGCGCCGCCGCCGCCAAGTGCGAGTGTAATTTCCATCATAAGATTTGCCTAGTTGCTGAGAGCCTATTTATTAAGAGCGCGGATTTGTAAAGAATATTTTCGTGAGAATCCGTGAAATCAGAATCATCCGTGTACAAAAAGACCTGCGAAACACTTTGTTAGATAGTATGCAAGCGCCGTATTATACGCGCTTTAATCCGGGTCGCGGATGAGCCAAACCGCCATGCTTCCGCCTATGATTGCGGCGATGATGATGAAGGCGATAAAGGCGCGGCTGGGTGAAGTTGGCGCGGGCGCTGATTCTTCTGTGACGGCGGGCGGCGCGGCGGGCGTTTGCGATGCGGCGCGGGTCGGCGTGGGCGCGTTATCCAATGGGGTGACGGTGAACAGCGCGGGCGTGGTGGTGACGAAGTCGGTTGCTGTGGCGCTGGGCGGCGGGGGCGGCGTGGCGTTGCGCGTGACGAGGAGTTTTTGTCCTTGCTGTACAACAATACTTTCGCCCAAATTGTTGAGCGCTTGAATATCTTTGATTTTTGTGTCGTATGCAATGGCAATTGCCCAGAGGGTTTGACCATATTGGACGACGTGATACACCTCGCCGTTAGGCTGCGCTGCGCTTAATTCTACAGGAATGATGTATTGAATCACGCCCTCTGCGTTGGAGTTTGGCGGCAGGCTGGTGAGTATCTCTTCTGCTTGGCTTTGCATTTGTCCTGAATTGGTCGCAGCGGCGGCGTCCACCGCGTAGTAGTACATGCCGCCGCTTTGGGCAATGCCCGCGCCAATGTGCGTGTAATTGACCGAGAGCATGGTGTTCATGTGCAGTTCGTCTTGCCATGCGGGCGGCACGCCGTTCCATGTTAATGGGCTGCCGCTGCTGAGAATATTTTCAGAGCGAAAGCCGCCCAGCGATAAATCGCCGGAGAGCGGAAAGCCCAACGCGAGGAGTTGTTGTGTGTAGGTTGTGCCGGGTCTTTCGTGCGTGACGTATCCTGTGGACGCCATGTAATTGGCTTGGCTTTGCGCCGATTGCATGAGCGCGGAGTGAATTTCCAGCGCGCCGAGCCCGCGCGAGAGACGCAGCGCATTGACTTCGGCGATGAGCTGCTCCGGCGTGGAGATTACCCCGCCGCGTGGACGGGCGGAGACGCCGCGCGCCGCAAAGAAAGTCAGCAGCGCAACAAGGGCGAGAAAGGTCAGCTTGTGCTTCATGGAGCAGAATCTATCACAAAAAATGCGGAACAGGCTTAAGCCTGTTCCGCATTTTATAACACGGCGTTTTTTTTTGATTTTTACTTTCCCATTTCTCTTATGCCGTAGGGAAAGCCATAATCCGCCATTTTGTCCATAAAGACGGTGGGTTCAAAGGCTTCGGGTCCTAGCACGCCCGCGCCGCTCCACGCGCCCTGTTGAATTAAGTCCATCGCAATGACCGCGCTGAATGCGGTTTGCGCCACAACGGCTTGACATCCCCACGCCTTCATGCAGGCTTTATTATCCGCCACTTGATAGAGATAGACCTCGCGCGGTTTGCCGTCTTTTTTGCCTTTAACGTAAGTTCCCGCGCAGGTTTTCCCGTTCATCTTGTCGCCCAAATGAGCGGGGTCGGGCAGACAAGCCGCCACGACGTCACGCGGCGCAACTTGAACGCCCTTTACATTGATTTTTTCTTTGTTATCCAAACCCAGCATGTGCAAAGTTTTTAGCACGCCAATGAATTGGTCGCCCAGCCCGTATTTGAAGGTGGCGCGTTTGGTCTTAATCCAACGCGGCACAAGCAACACTTCTTCATGCTCTACATTGACCACTTCCACTGGACCAATTTCGGGGAAGTCGAAGACTTCCGGTTCGGAGAAGGGCGCGGTGGTAAACCATTTGCCGTCTTCCCAAATGACGGGCGGGTTCAGACATTCTTCAATGGTCGTCCAGATGGAAAAATTCGGCGCGAACTCGTAGCCCTCAATGGTAATGTTTGCGCCATCGCGGATGCCAACTTCGTCAATTTCATCAAAGAGATGGTCGGCGGCGTAGCGGGCAAACACATCCGCCATGCCGGGTTCCACGCCAATGCCCACCAGCGCCAGCAACCCTTTCTTCTTCCATTCTTTGGATTTTGCAAATTGATAATCGCCCAGCTTTACGCCCGTTTTATGAAACGGGTCTTTTTTGTGCGGCGCGGAAAGAGTCATTGCCATGTCCATATAATGAACGCCCGCCGCAAATGCCGCGTCAAAAATTTGCTCGTTGAAGATGGGGTCAACGGCGTTCATAATGACGTCCACTTTATATTTCTTGGCGAGTTTAACAATGTCCGATTTTTTACTCGCGTCAATAAACTCGACGGGGAAGCGTTTCGCGCTCCCCATTTTTTTCTGCACCTCTTTGGCGCGCTTCACGTTGTAATCCGCCAGAACCATTTGCTCCATCCACTTACGCGGCTTTGCAATGGCTGCAATGGCTTCCCCTACGCCTCCAACTCCAACGAGTAGAACTTTCATAATTTTTTATTCTCCATTTGTTTTTATAACCCGAAGGTTAGTTTTCACTGATAACTGATAACTGATTACTGGTAACTGATACCTAATACCTCTGCTCCCGCCTTTCCCCGCCAACAGGCAGGGTGAGCATTAACGACGCTAAATACGCCTTGATGAACGTATCCCCCAGAACTTGCAACTTACAAACGAGCGCTTTCATAATTTCCTTTTAATTTGGCTCTGCGGCTTCTCTCTAATGGAACGCAGACAAAGATTTTCTGGATTCCAAAGTCTCTTGACTTTAGAGTCCGTTTTAACTTAGAAATAAATTTCTTTCACAATCTTCAAGTGCATGAAGGACTCTGTTTCCAGCACGCCGTCCACTTTGGCGAGTTTTTCCGTGAGGAAGTTGAGCATGTCTTCATGGTCGCTGCAAAAGACTTCAATCATCAAGTCATACCGCCCGCTGACGACTACGATATAAACGACCTCTTCAAACTTGGAGAGCTTTTGCGCCACGTCCAGCATTTTGCGCCCGTCCGTGCGGATGCCAATCATCGCCATGGTGCGCTTGCCCATCATCAACGGGTTGGTGACGGCGACTACCTTCAAGTAGCCGAGTTTAACTAAGCGGTTGTAACGCTGACGAATCATGCCGGGTGAGACGCGCAATTCCTCCGCAATTTTTGCAAAGGCTTCGCGCCCGTCTGCGCGCATAGATTCGATGACGCGCAAATCAATCGCGTCTAGTTTTTCAGAAGATTCGATGATTTTTTTTGTCTTCATTGCTCCATATTATCGCTTTTAGTTGTAAAAGTCAATGATTTTATAACTAAAAAGCATTTTTGAGTTATAAAAAATACTTTTTGGTGATAAATAAAACGCTCCAACGGCGTTTTCCGTTGGAGCGTTGCCTTATTCCTTAATTTTGACGTAAAACCCGCCGCTTTCGGAAGTTTTCACTTCAAAGCGCTTGAGGTTGCTAATCATCTTGGAGAGTTGCTTGTACCCGTAAGTGCGCGGGTCAAAGCCTGGGTCTAGTTGGTAGAGCGCGTTGCCCAAAGTGGAAAGCGCCGCCCAGCCGTTATCTTGCACCGCCATTTCAAAGGCTTGTTCCAATTGCGGCATGGGGTCTAGTTCTTCTTTTTCCTCTTTTACGTCCTTTGCTTTTTTAGTTTTGGCGGCTTGCGGCGCCGCTGGTTTGGGCGGGGCGGGCGGTTTTTGCGGCAGCAGGTTTTCGGTATAAACAAAGACATCGCAGGCGTTCACAAAGGATTTGGGAGTGTTCTTTCTGCCAATTCCCATGACAAACACGCCGCTTTCACGGATGCGCGTAGCGAGCCTCGTGTAGTCGCTGTCGCTGGAAACCAAACAAAAGCCATCCACCACATCCGAGTGAAGAATGTCCATTGCGTCAATAATCATGGCGCTGTCGGTGGCGTTTTTCCCTACGGTGTAGCGAAACTGCTGTACGGGCTGAAAGGCGTGAAAGTTCAGCACGTCCTTCCATGAATTCATGCTCGTGGTCGTCCAGTCGCCGTAGATGCGGCGCACGGTTGCCTGCCCGTGCCTGCCCGCTTCCACTAACATTTGCGGCAGCAGCGAGGCTTGCGCGTTATCGCCATCTATCAGCACGGCGATTCTGTTTCGGAATGATTTTTTGGTGTTTTCGTCAGCCATGCGATTCATTATACACGCTTTGAAAAACCTTTCTGATATAATCCTCATCCGCGCAGTCGTTTTTTTATTAGGGGCGGTAAGCGTCTGCCATACCTAACAAAACAGGAACTAACCCCATGCAAAATTTTGTGACCGTTCAACAAATTGATTCTGCCGCGCAGGCGTTGAAACAACGCTTGTCTTTGCAGCCGCATGTCGGCATTATTTTAGGCTCTGGTTTAAATGGCTTGGCAGATGCCGTTCAAAACGCTGTTTATGTGAGCTATCACGACCTGCCTCATTTTCCCGTTTCTACGGTCATGGGTCACAGTGGACGGTTTGTTGCAGGCTTGTTGGAAAACAAGCCCGTTCTCATTATGCAAGGGCGCATTCATTATTATGAAGGCTATTCCATGCAGCAAGTCACGTTACCTGTGCGCGTTATGCAGCGGCTTGGAATTGCCAGCCTCATTGTGACCAATGCCGCCGGCGGCGTAAATCCCGCGTTTACACCCGGCGATGTTATGCTCATCACCGACCAATTGAACTTGGCTGGCATGGCGGGCTTGAATCCGCTGATTGGTCCCAATTTAGATGAATTTGGAACTCGCTTTCCAGATATGAGTCAGCCTTATGACCGCGAATACGCCAACTTGGCGCGCAGCGCGGCGCAAGCGGCGGGAATTCAATTACAGGAAGGCGTGTATACCGGTTTGAGCGGTCCCTCTTTTGAATCGCCTGCCGATTTGCGCTTCTTACGCATGGCGGGCACGGACGCGGTGGGCATGTCCACCGTGCCGGAGGTGATTGTTGCCCGTCATGGCGGAATGCGCGTACTGGGACTCTCTGGCATTAGCAACAAAGCCAACTTAGATGGGGCAACCTTTACCACGCATGAAGAAGTGATGGAAGCCGGAAAAATCATCACGCCAAAAATGGAAAGCATTGTGCGCGGCGTCTTGCGTTCCTTGCAACCTTAAACCTTGCAACCTGCAACCTTAAACCCCTAACCTGCATTTCCCATGACCGCTTTCTATCGCTTTGCCCGCTCTTATGAGGCTATCATTTACATCGCCTTAGCGTTGGGCGGTTTATTTGCTTTTCGCTGGTTGTGGCAATCTTGGCGCGAGCGGCGGACGGCTGTCTATCGCATGGAGCGGGAATTTGCCGCGCAAAGATTCATGCAATCGGCGGCGCTTGCCGCGCTCATTACCGTTTTATTTTGCGCCGAGTTTTTTTTAGCTACTTTTTTTTTGCCCGGTTTGCCCGCCTCCACATTTAGCGTTACGCTCACGCCGGATTTTCTCTCTACTCCAACGGGAACGCTCTCGCCCGAAATGATGACGCAATTTGCCGCGCAGCCTTCCGGCGCGTTGATTCCGCAGACCGTAGGCTGCGCCCCTTCCCAAATTGAAATTACCTCGCCCCAGTCCGGCGATGACGTGCGCGGCGTAGTGGAATTAATCGGCTCCGCCAATATTCCAAATTTTGGTTTTTATAAATTAGATACAGCCCTGCAAGGCGGCTCTAATTGGGCAATTTTTTCCGCAGGCAGCGCGCCTGTCAAAAACGGCTCGCTTGGAAAATGGGACGCAACGCCGCTGACGCCCGGCGATTATCAACTGCGCCTGACGGTATCGGACAATCAAGGACAATCGCTGCCGTCTTGCGTTATCTCCGTTCGGGTTGCGCCGCCGCAATAGGTTTGTATGCTCTCAATTCAAATTCGCCCTACTCTCTCCGCCGACATTGCGCTCCTCGCCGCGCTGGAACATTCCACGTCCAGCGATTCGGTTTGGCAATTGGAACTGCGCCGCGAGACTGGCGCGGTCTCCGCCTCGTTCCGCGAAGCGCGCTTGCCGCGTCCTACCAACGTGCAATTTCCACACGACCCGCAGAATCTCCTGGCGCATTGGATGAATTACGCTGTGATGTACACCGCGCTGGCGGATGAACGTCCTGTGGGCTACCTCTGCGCCGCAGAACGCGAACCCGCTTCCACTTTGTGGATTTCCGCGCTCGTGGTGGCTTTGCCTCGCCGCAGGCAGGGAATTGGCGGCGCATTGCTCGAAGCCGCGCAAAACTGGGCGCAGCAGAATCAACATCGCCGTCTGATGTTGGAAGCGCAATCTAAAAATATCGCCATGATTCGCCTCGCGCTGAAATTCGGCTGTGAATTCTGCGGGTATAATGACCAGGATTATTCTACGCAAGATATTGCGCTTTATTTTGCAAAGCGCTTACGGTGATTTTTACCGCTTATAAATTTTGTAACGGAAGGGTTTGTATGCTTAACGGTTGGCTGGGAACTTTTCTGGCGGGGCTGCGGACGCTCAATCAAATACTCACGGCGGGGATAGCCATTACAGCGTTTTCGCTGTTTTTTTATGCGCTTTCTTTTAATTTGCGTAACCGCGTGGCGCGCTCTTTTGCTTTAATCCTGTTGTGCGTGGTCGTTGTCTTCACGGCAGACGCGCTGCAAGATAACTCCCTGCCGTCCTTCGCTGTTGAGTCTCTATTGCGTTTGCAATGGCTGGGAGTCATCTTTTTACCCGCCGCCTATCTACACCTTTCAGATGCGCTGCTGGTGACAGCGGGAAAACCCTCACGCGGACGTAGGCGCATGGCGGTACGCGGAGTTTACTTAATCTCTGCGGCGTTTGTATTGTTGCTGGCTTTCAAACTTTTGGTGGGGAATTTTGTCGCGGACGGCGAACCTGCCCCCTATCTTTTTCGCACCGTGTGGACCGAAGTCTTTACCGTTTATTACATCGCGTTGATAGTTTGGGCAGGCGTAAACTTCATCCGCGCCTATCGCCTCATGCTGACCAGTTCCGGGCGGCGGCGCATGGTGTATCTTATGGCGGGCGCAACGGCTCCCGCGTTAGGCTCTTATCCCTTCCTTTTGTTTGGGTACGACATTGCCGCCGCGCATCCATTTTTATTTTGGAGCGTGGTCGTCATCATCAATATTTTAGTGGGCGCGTTGGTCGTTCTGATGGCGTACTCGGTGGCGTTTTTTGGCGTAGCCTGGCCCGACCGCGTGATTAAGAGCCGCATGACAAAGTGGCTTATGCGCGGACCCGTCACTGCCTCTTTTGCGCTCGGCGCAATGACCATCGTCCGCCGCGCCGGAGAGTTGCTTGGCTCGCCTTATAGCGTTTTTGTCCCCTTTGTTGTGGTGGCTTCCATTCTACTCATGGAACACGCCATTACCTTTGTTGCGCCGCTTTGGGAACGCTGGCTATTCTATGGCAGAGACCGCGGCGAATTGCTCTTTTTACAAAATGTGGAAGAACGCCTGCTAACGCAAAGCGACCTGCTTCAATTTCTTGAATCTATCTTAGCCGCCGCGCGCGACCATCTGCAAGCCCCCGCCGCTTTTATTGCCGCGCTGGACGATGACACTTTGTTGCCCATCGTCATGGCGGGCAACAAAGTTTTGCTAGATGAAGAATCTTTGCCCAGCGCATTAGACTCTGTGGGCGGCGCGCGCCATGAATTTATTTGGGGAGATTTTTGGATACTGCCCTTACATAAGCGCCGCAGCGGAGAAATGGATAGAGACGCCCTTTCGCCTTTGCTGGGCTTGCTGGGCGTTGCCCGCAAATTAGACCAAACTTTGGAGCATGACCAGCGCGAGGCGCTTTGGCTTTTGGCAGACCGCGCCGCTTTTGCTTTGGAAGACCGCCAAATGCAACAAAACGTTTTTCGTTCGCTGGCAGATTTACAACCCCAATTAGAAATGATTCAACGCCTGCGCGCCGCCGGACGATACGACACACGCGCCGCCCTTGCTGAGTCTGAATCTTCTTTGCAAGAATCTGACCTTGCCGCTTGGGTTAAAGACGCGCTCACGCATTACTGGGGCGGGCCCAAACTCACCAACAACCCGCTCATGAATTTGCAAATTGTGCGCGACCTTGCCGAACAAGACGGCGGCAATGATGCCAACGCATTGCGCGCCCTGCTGCGAAAAGCCGTAGACCAAGTGAAACCGCATGGCGAACGCAAGTTCACCACAGAATGGATTTTATACAACATTCTGGAAATGAAATTTATTGAAGGACGCAAAGTGAGAGATGTCGCCGCAAGGCTGGCTATGTCCGAATCCGACTTGTACCGCAAACAGCGCGTGGCGGTGGAAGAGGTGGCAAAGGTCATTTTCTCTATGGAAGAAGAATTACAAGCCAAGTGAACAACAGGAGATTTTTATGGTTAATGAACGCATAAAAGGGGAAAATCCGATGCCCGCCATAGACGAGGGCTGGTGGGATTCGGTTTTGGCTGAGGAGAGTCGCTTTTATGTCGCCGCGCCGGAAGCGCCGCATGAGGCAAAGCGCGCAAAATCGGCGGCTGCGGAGAAACTTCCCCCCGCAGATTGGCATCGCCTTAAGAATTTATACATGCAAGACAAAATTGTCGCCCTGCTTGTGACGGGCGTCAATCGCGGCGGCTTGCTGGTAGAAGGCGAAGGCTTGTACGGCTTTGTGCCTGTCTCGCATTTAACAGAACTGGCGGGGAAGACCGAAGACGAGATCTCCCGCGAGCGTGATTTGAAATCTTATGTCGGGCAGACCTTGCGTCTCAAAGTGATTGAATGCGCGCCCGAAGATGGTCGCGTGGTTTTTTCGGAACGCGCCGCCCAATCGGAAGCGGGCAAGCGCACAAAAATTTTTAGCTCGTTGCAGCCCGGTCAAACCGCGCAAGGCGTTATCACCAACATCACAGACTTTGGCGTGTTTGTAGATTTAGGCGGCGTGGAAGGTCTAATTCACATCTCGGAACTTTCGTGGGGGCGCGTTTTACATCCTTCCCAATTTGTAAAACTTGGCGAGACCATTGAGGTGCAAGTTTTGGAACTTTCCTCCGAACGCTGCCGCGTGGCGCTGAGCCTTAAACGCTTGCAGCCCAACCCCTGGGAGCGCGCCGCGCAAGACTTCCCCGAAGGCAGCGCGCACAATGCCACCATTACCAGCGTTTTGTCTTATGGCGCGTTTGCGCGTTTAGACGCTGGCGTGGAAGGCTTAATTCATGCTTCGGAAATTCCAAACTTAAACGGCGCGCCCGTGAAAGAATTTTTATCCGAAGGGCAGCGCATTCAGGCGCGCGTGCTGCGTCTTGATTCGCAACATCAACGCTTGGGGTTGAGCATGAGGTTGGATTAATTTCAATGTCCGAACAAACGCCGCTCCCTGCGCCGGACGACTTTCTCTCTCTCGCCGCGCAATTTTATCTACGCTTCGAGCGCTTTATTCGAGATGCGGCGGGCGTTAGCTTCATTGCGCTTGCCTTCATGCTGCTCTTTGCCATTTGGAATATGACGCAAGGCGCGGCGGTTAGCCCCTTGGGGAACGCGCTTAACGCCTGGTTTGGATGGGGCGGACTTTTTGTGGTGGCGGGCATTGCCTACTTGGGCTATGCCCTGCTGCGCCGCGAACATCATGCCGTGCAGTGGGGGCGCGTGATTGCGCTGGAATTGGCGCTGCTGTTCACCCTCTCCATGTTGACTCTGCTTGGGGCGGTGTTTGGCAGCGAACATATCCTCATCCGCGCGGAAGCCGGTTTGGATGGCGGACGACTCGGCTGGGGCTTGGTGGCGCTGGCGTGGCGTTTGATGGGCGCAATGCTTGGCTCGCTCGCGTTGATTCTTCTGTGGGCGCTGACTGCCATCACCGCCTTTGGCGGCTGGTCAAAATTGGAGGGTTGGTTGCTGCGTTTTGCGGGCGAGACTCCCGCTGAGGTTGCCGCATCCGCTCCGCCCGTAGAAGCGAAGCGCGAGGAAATTCATCAGCCCGAAAAAGTAGATTCTCTCAAAAAGAAACCCGCTCCGCTTCCGCCGGAATTTCGCACGGCGTTGAAGCCCACCGAAGCCGCAAAGCAGACCAAACCGTTTAAGGCGCCTCCGCGCGGCGAAGATTTGCCTCCGCTGACTCTGTTGATGAACGACACCGCCGCCCGCGCCGATGAGCGCACTATTAACCAAACTGCCGGGTTGATTATGAAAACGCTGGCGGATTTTGGCATTCCCGCTACGGTGATTGGCTATCGCGTTGGACCTTCGGTCACGCAGTTTGCCGTGCAGCCGGGTTTTATCAAAAAGCCGGGTACGGACGAAGAAGATTTGCAGCAGATGAAAGTGCGTGTGGCGCAAATTGCCGCCCTCCAAAAAGATTTGGCGCTGGCTCTTTCCGCGCAGCGTTTGCGAATTGAAGCGCCCGTGCCGGGAAAAAATTATGTTGGCATTGAAGTTCCCAACACGCGCAGCTCGGTTGTGCGTATGCGAACCCTGCTTGAATCGGACGCTTATTACAAAGTGGGCGCGCCGCTGACCATTGCGTTGGGGCGCGATGTTTCCGGCAATCCATTGATGGCAGATTTGGCGCGAATGCCGCATTTATTAATTGCGGGCGCAACCGGCTCTGGCAAGTCGGTTTGCATTACGTCCATTGCCGCCTGTTTGGCAATGAACAACGCCCCCGAAGATTTACGCATGGTGATGATTGACTCCAAAATGGTGGAGTTGATTCGCTTTAACGGGCTGCCGCATCTCTACGGCAAAGTGGAGACGAATATAGAGCGCATTCTCGGCGTGTTGCGCTGGGTGGTCGTGGAAATGGAACATCGCTACCGCTTGCTTGAATCCGCTCATGCCCGCGATTTAGATTCCTATAACAAGAAAATTTCCCGCAAGGCGGAAAGCAAACCGCTGCCGCGCATTGTGGTTCTCATTGACGAACTGGCAGACTTGATGATGTCCGCGCCGGACGTGACCGAACATAATTTGGTGCGCCTCGCGCAGATGGCGCGCGCTACGGGGATTCACCTTGTGGTCGCTACGCAGCGCCCCTCTACCGATGTCGTGACGGGACTCATCAAGGCGAATTTTCCGGCGCGTTTGGCGTTTGCCGTTGCGTCTAGCACAGACAGCCGCGTTATTTTAGATTACACCGGCGCGGATACGCTTTTAGGCAAGGGCGATATGCTCTTCCTCAACCCAGAGGTGGGCAACCCCGTCCGCGCGCAAGGCGCGATGATTACCGATATGGAAATTGAGCGCATTATTTCCCACTGGCAAAAGAGCGGCGTGGAAGTGGATGACGTTCCGCCGTGGGAGACGTTACTGAAAGAAAACGATGGAGACGAAGACGAAGGCTTAATTGAGCAAGCCATCTCCATTGTGCGCTCCTCGCAGCGCGCGTCCGCTTCGCTCATTCAGCGCCGACTGAGAATTGGCTACCCGCGCGCAGCGCGTCTGCTAGACCAATTGGAAGAAATGGGCGTGGTGGGTCCTTCTCAGGGCGGCGGCAAAGAGCGCGAGGTGCTCGTTTCCGAAGAGGATTTGGACGAGGAACAAAAAAAATAAGCCATGACCCCAAAACCAACCTTCACCGATACCTTACGAAAAATTTTCAAAAATATCCTTGACCCCATTGGCGGCTTTCTCAATCATACGGGGCTTTCGCCCAACGCCATTACCTTGCTCGGCTTGGCGGGAACAACCTACGGCGCATACCTGCTCTCACAGGGATTTATCTTCTGGGGCGGCGTGGTCATTTTCCTCTTTGTCATTGTGGACGCTTTTGACGGCACGATGGCGCGGCTGCGCGGCGAACCCAGCGACTTTGGCGGCTTTGTAGATTCCGTCAGCGACCGCTACGCCGAGTTCATCACCTTTGGCGGGTTGCTCTATTACTTTCTCACGCAGGGCAATCATCTCGGAGAGATTCTCACCTTCCTCGCTACGGCGGGTTCGGTCTTGGTCTCCTATGTTAAAGCCCGCGCCGAAGGCTTGGGCTTCACCGCCAAAGTGGGCTTGCTAACGCGTGTAGAACGCTACATCGTTCTCATTCCCTTGTTGATATTTAATCAACCGCTTATAGCGGTTGCGCTCATTGCCTTGCTCGGCAACCTCACCGCGTTTCAACGGATTTGGCACGTCCGCGCGCAAGGGCGCGAACGGATGCGTCAGACAAAAGCGCAGAAAGAATACTTGCATTGAACTTCTCTGCGGACGGAATTACGCTGGGCGTTTTACTCTTCCGTTGGAGCGGGCTGCTGGTTGCGCTCGGAACAGCGCTCGGCGCTTTGCTCTTTCTTGTCGAAGCGCGCCGCCGCCGCGCCGACCTTGAACTCGCCTATTCTCTGCTTTTGCCCGTTTTTGTTTTTGCAACTCTGGGCGCGCGTTTGTGGCACATTCTCACCCCGCCGCTGTCCGCCATTCAACTTGGGCTGACGAGCGCGCATTACCTCCATCACTTTTTAGACGCGCTGGCGTTGTGGGTCGGCGGCTACGGCATCCCCGGCGCATGGTTGGGCGGCGTGGTTGCCTTGCTGTGGAGTTCCCGCCAAACGCAAACCTCATTTTGGGAGCTCGCCGATTGTCTTGCTCCCGGCGCGGCGCTGGCGCAAGCCATTGGTCGCTTGGGAGACTATTTTAGCCATCAGCTGTACGGCAGCCCGTCGAATGTTGCGTGGCGGGTCTTCATCCCAGAGCCGTACCGTCTGGCGGGCTTTGAATCCGCCGCATACTATCACCCGCTCTTCGCCTACGAATCGATTTTTAATTTCCTCCTGCTAATTTTTTTACTATGGATGGCGCGCCGCATCCAGACTTCGGGCAAAGTTTTTTTGGCGTATCTGGCTTTTTACTCCGCCGCAAGATTCTCCCTCGAATTTCTGCGCGTGGATGTTGCCCTGATAGGCGGCGTAAACATCAACCAAGTTTTTTTTGCCGCCGCCTTTTTATTAAGCGCCGCCCTGTTTTTGTGGATGAACGTTACGCGCCGCGCCTATCCCTCTTTGGGTTGAATAAAATTGTAAGCCGCTTGTTATTTGAATTATCCAAGCGCGGGCATACAATCCTTGCTGTCAGAAAGGAATTTTAATGATAGAGACGCATGACCTTAGCAAACAATTTCACGACTTTATGGCGGTGGACGGCGTATCGCTTTCTGTGCCGGCGGGCAAAATTTTGGCGCTACTTGGGCAAAACGGCGCGGGCAAAACCACCACCGTGCGAATGTTAACTGCGCTGCTTGCCCCTACGCGCGGATGGGCGCGCGTGGCTGGCTATGATGTCGCCAAACGGGGGCATGACGTGCGCGCCGCAGTCGGCGCGCTGACGGAGCAGCATGGCTTGTATATGCGGATGAATGCCTTTGAATATTTAGACTTTTTTGGAAAAGCCTATCAACTGGACGCGGCGGCGCGTAAAAAACGCAGCGCGCATCTTTTAGATTACTTTGGCTTGACCGAAGCCGCCCCGCGCCGCATTGGCGAATATTCCAAAGGAATGCGCCAAAAATTAGCCTTGGCGCGCGCCATGATGCACGACCCCGCCGTGCTGTTGCTGGACGAGCCAACCTCCGCCATGGACCCGGAAGCGGCGCGGCTGGTGCGTGATGAAATTATGCGGCTAAAATCTTCGCAACGCGCTATGGTCATCTGCTCACACAACCTCACCGAAGTGGAAGCGCTGGCGGACCAAATTGCAATTATCTATCGCGGAAAAATATTAACGCAAGGCTCATTGAGCGAACTAAAACAAAAAACTCTGGGCGCGCCGCAATATGAAGTTATGTTCGCCAAACCGAACGGCGGGCGCGGCGTTGCTTTGCCGCAAGATGTGGAGACGCTTTCTCAAAGCGAAACGGGCTTAACGCTGCGCGTTCCCAACCCGCAGGAGACAAACCCCAAAATTTTGCGCGCGCTGGCGGAAGCGTCCATTGAAGTGATGGCGTTTCAAGAAACGCCGCGCTCGCTGGAACAGGTCTATCTCAAAGTGATGGCGGATGCAAAAGGCGGCGAGCATGTTCAGTAAAATGAAACTCGTCTGGCTGGTGGCGGGCAGAGAACTACGCGACCAATTCCGCGACTGGCGCGTGCTTGCGCCCATGTTGATTTTGACCTTTGGCTTTCCATTTTTGATGAACGCCTTTGCAAAAGAAACGGTGAATTTCCTCAATAGATACAACGCCAATTTGATTCTCGAAAGGCTTGTGCCGTTTTCCATTATGATTATCGGCTTCTTCCCGCTGACCGTTTCGTTGGTGGCGGCGCTCGAATCTTTTGTGGGCGAAAAAGAACGCGGCACCATAGAGCCGCTGCTCAGCGCTCCATTTGATGATTGGCAACTGTACGCGGGTAAATTGCTGGTGGGCGTAATGACTCCCCTGTTGGCGAGTTACGTTTCCATTGGTTTTTACGTTGCGTTGATTTTGCAGCAGGAAAACCTGCCCTTCCCGCCCGGCGCGGTGATGGCGCAACTGCTTCTATTGACCGCCGCGCACGCCTTCTTAATGGTCAGCGCCGCCATTGTCATTTCCGTTCAATCCACATCCGTTAAGGCGGCGAACTTGCTTGCTTCCTTTGTTGTTATTCCGGTGGCGCTTCTCATGCAGGGCGAAGCGGTTATGTTCTTTTGGGGCAACGTGCAAGTTCTATGGCTGGCGGTGATTGGAGTATTCATTGTCTCCGCCCTGCTCATTCGACTGGGAGTCGCTCACTTTGAGCGTGAATATTTGCTAGGGCGCGAGATTGACACGCTCAATCTAAAATGGATGTGGACAGTCTTCTGGCGCAATTTTTCGGGCGGGGCGCAGTCGTTGAAAGAGTGGTATCGCGTTGTCGTCTTTGCCGCCCTGCGGCGCATGTCCCCCGCGCTGCTGGTGATTGGCGCGCTGGCGTTTTTTAGCGTTTGGGCAAGTTACGCTTGGGTGATAGACAATTTCAGCGACGTGGTGAAAAATGCCCCTATGGAAAGACTCGGAAGAATGGAAGAAAAAGTTCGCGCTCTGCCAAGTCTGGCGAATTTACGCGGCAAAATTACCGCGCCGTTTTTATTTCTGAATAACACGCGCGCCACGTTAAGCATTTTTGTTTTTGGCTCGTTTTCGTTTGGCGTAATTGGCGTGGCTCTGTACATGCTCAACGTTGGGCTGATTGGCGGACTGTACGCCTTGTTAAAATTGCTGGGGATGAATCCGCTCTCTATTTTTGTGGCGGGCGTTTTACCGCATGGCATGTTTGAAATCCCCGCGCTCATTTTGGGCAGTGCGGCAACTTTATATTTTGGCGTAACGCTGGTGACTCCGCAGACGGGGCAATCGATGGGCGAGGTGATATTGGGTTTGCTGGCGGACTGGGCAAAAATTTTTATCGGCTTTGTCCTCCCGTTGCTGGCTGTCGCCGCGTTGATTGAGGCTTACCTCACTCCCGTCTTGCTGATGAACGCCATCCGCTAAAATTGAAACGAGGCTATTGAACTTTATGTCTAAGGTCATCATTCTCGGCTCGTCAAATGCTGTGCCAACCACGCGCCATGAAAACACGCATTGGGTTGTCGTTGGCAAGCAACGCATGTTGCTGGTGGATACGGTGAGCAACCCCGTGTTGCGTCTGGAACAAGCCGGTCTGGATTTTAACGACCTGACGGATATTTTGATTACCCATTTTCACCCCGACCATGTTTCGGGATTGCCGCTATTGTTGATGGATATGTGGCTCATGGGGCGCGTTCGCCCGCTGGAAATTTACGGGTTGAGTTACACGCTGGAACGCATTCAAACCATGATGGATTTATATAACTGGTCTTATTGGCCCAATTTTTTCCCTGTGGCGTTTCATCCGCTGCCTGCCGAAGAAATGACAACCGCGTTAGATTGCGAAGATTTCAAAGTATTTACTTCGCCGGTGCATCACATGATTCCAAATATTGGGCTGCGGGTAGAGTTCAAAGACTCCAAAAAAACAATGGCGTATTCCTGCGATACGCGCCCATGCGATGAAGTGATTCGCCTTGCGGACGGGGCAGATGTGTTGCTGCATGAAGCGGCGGGCGATGATGTCGGTCACTCTTCCGCGCTGCAAGCCGGACAAGCCGCCGCGCGCGCCGAAGTAGGCAGGTTATATCTGATTCATTACGCCAGCGGAAAATACGCGCAAGGCGATTTGCTCGCTGAAGCCCGCGCATCTTTTCAGGGCGAGGTTTTTCTCGCCGAAGATTTTATGACGATTGAGTTTTAACGCCGCGCTGATATAACGCCCACAAGGATGGACGCTCGCGCCGGTCAAAACCGTCTGCGCGGGTGATGAGAGAAAAATGACGGGCTGAGATTCTGCTCAGGTCGGAGGAAGTCAAACCCGGGTCGTTGTGTTGCGCGCTCTGTTTGAAGAATCCGTACAAAAGCCAAAATCCATTGGGGGCGAGGATTTTTTCCAACTGGTCGAGATATTTTTCTTTTTCCAATATGCCGTGAAAACAGCCAATATCTAAGGCGAGGTCAAACTGCCCGTCTAGGTTGAGCCGCGTTGCGTCCCCTACGCGCCAATCCACTGAAACGCCCGCCTGTTTTGCTTTTTGTTTTGCTATGTGAATCGCGCGGGCGGCAAAATCTACGCCGAGAACTTTCCAGCCAGCCTGCGCTAGCGCGATGGCGTTTGTGCCTGTGCCGCAGCCAAAATCTATGGCGCGTCCAGCGGCGTGTGTGCGGATGAAATTCCAAAGTTCGGGCGGGGTGACGCCGCTATCCCAGGGCGCTTTGCTTAGATAGCGCAGGTTAAACCATAAACGCGGAAAAAGCCGCATCATGGTTTTGCAAGCGTATCGCGGACTTTTTGCGGGTCAAAGACTCCAACTGTGCGCCATACTTCTTTGCCGCGCTCGTCAAAGTAGATGAAGGTGGGCGTAAACTCAAACCCGTATACCGGCGCAAGGTCTTTGCCGACCTGCTCTTGAATGTTAATGCGGAGGAAGAGCAGTTCCGCGCCGAGTTCTTGCTCCAACTCATCTACCAGCGGTTTGATGGCAATACAGCCCACGCAGTACGGCGATTGAAATTCAAGCAAAACGGGCTTGCCCGCGCCTATCATGCTTTGAACTTTTTGGGCTTCTCCCATTAACAGGGTTTGCGTGGGGTGCAAAATGAACCATGCCGCGAGGAAGGCAAAAATTACCGCGCCAAAGGCGATGTAGTCTCTGACTTTGGGTTTGTTTTTGAGCAATAACAGCCCTGCGACTATGATGAATAAAATTGCAATGGTGATAAAGGAATATTGATTGAGCATTTTTTCCCTAGCTTTGTTAAATGTCATTTTTTGCGGGTGACAGATAACTTTGACAATTCATTTGAGTTCTTTTACAATCACATGACTTGCAGTATATCTTAAACGAACAGGAAGGTTCTTGTTATGAAAGAGTATACCACCGAGTTCATTCGTAATATTGCGTTAGTGTCGCATGGCGGAGCGGGGAAAACAATGCTGGCGGAGGCTTTTCTGCACGCTACCAAAGCTACCACCCGCCTTGGCAAAGTGGAGGACGGCACGACCGCCTCTGACTATGACGAGGAAGAACAGCGCCGAAAGATTTCCATCTACGCCAGCGTTATCCCTGTTGAGCATAAAAATTATAAAATCAACGTAATAGACGCGCCCGGTTACACCGACTTTGTGGGAGAAGCCATCTCCGCTTTGAGTGTTGCCGATGGCGCGATTATTTTAGTGGACGCCGTTGCGGGTATTGAAGTCGGTACGGAGCTGGCGTGGCGCTACGCGGACGAGTTCAATTTGCCGCGCTTTGTCGTCATCAATAAGATGGACCGCGACAACGCCAACTTTGAAGAAGTTTACGCCGCTGTGGAAGCCTTTATTAAGGCGCGTGGCAAACGCGCCATCAAAGTACACTTGCCCATCGGCGAGAAACAATCGTTTAAGGGCGTGGTGGATATTATTGGCATGAAAGCCAAAATGGGCGATGGCAGCGAAATTGTCGAAATCCCCGCAGACTTGGAAGAAGCCGCCAAGCAGGCGCATTTTCAAATGGTGGAAGCCGCCGCCGAAGGCGAAGAAGCGCTGATGGAAAAGTATCTGGAAAACGGCTCGCTTTCTGATGAAGAAATGGTGCGCGGGTTGGAAGATGTCGTCTATGCGGGCGAATTTATCCCCGTATTTTGCGCGGCGGGCGGGCGCGGCATTGGCTCGATTGCGCTGCTGAACGACATCATTGACCTAATGCCCTCGCCCTTGCAAGCCTTCAAACGTCAGGCGCAAGGCAAGGCGGGCGCGGAAGACCTTACGCCCTCCGATGCCGCTCCGCTGACTGCTTATGTTTGGAAGACCACCGCCGACCCCTTTGTCGGCAGAATGACTTACTTCCGCGTATTCTCCGGCACAATGCAAGCGGACGCGCATGTTTGGAATCAAAATAAAAACGCGGAAGAGCGCGTCTCTGGGCTGCATTTTCAACGTGGCAAGGAAGCCATCGCCGCAAAGATTATCCACGCAGGCGATATTGCCGCTGTTTCTAAGTTGAATGTCACCGCCACGGGCGACACCTTCTGCGATAAGAATCATCCCCTCACCGTAGCCAAGCCCGCCTTCCCTGCGGCTTTATATCGCGTGGCGATTACGCCCAAGTCACAAGCGGATGCGGCGAAAATTTCCCCGACTCTAACGCGCCTATGTGAAGAGGATATGACTCTCTCGTGGCAGAACGACCCCATTACCCACGAAACGGTTTTGCAAGGCATGGGCGACCAGCACATTGACGTAGCGTTGCGCCGCGCGCAGACAAAATTCCAAGTGGGGCTGGCTTTGCATGAGCCGCGCATTCCCTACCGCGAAGGCATTACCCGCAAGGCTTCGGCGCAATATCGCCATAAGAAGCAAAGCGGCGGCGCCGGGCAATTTGGCGAAGTCCACCTCCGCATTGAACCTTTCCCCGATGCGGATTTTGAATTTACCGATGAACTGGTTGGCATGAACCTTTCCAAGTCCTATTTGCCGCCCATTGAAAAAGGAATCAAAGCCACATTGGAACACGGCGCTTTTGCCGGATACCCCATGAGCAACGTCAAGGTGATTGTCTATGACGGCAAAGAACACGAAGTCGACTCCAAACCGGTGGCGTTTGAAATTGCCGGACGCGAGGCGTTCAAGTTGGCGGTGCAGGATGCCGGTCCCGTCTTGTTTGAGCCGATTATGACCGCGCGCGTCACCGTGCCGGACGCCAACATGGGCGATGTGATGAGCGATATGAACACGCGGCGCGGGCGCGTGCAGGGAACAGACTCCGAGCATGGCAACACCGTCATTGTGGCGCATGTACCTATGGCGGAAATGATGCGCTACACCACGCAGTTGCGCTCCATCACCGGCGGACGCGGATACTTCACAATGGAATTTGACCACTACGAAGCTGTTCCATCTCATGTTGCCGCTCCCATTATCGAAGCGCACAAGAAGGAAATGGAAGCCAAAAAAGAAGAATAACGCTGCCGCTTGTATTTCAAAATCCCGAAGATGCTTCTTCGGGATTTTTTTTCGTTCTTCATCTTTCATCCTTCATCCCTTATACTTACGGCATGGCAACCCTCCGCTTTCCCGCTTTGATGAAATATTACGTTGAAAACCGCAAGGAGATTCAAGTGAGCGGCGCGACCGTGAGCGAACTACTCAAAAATTTGTGCGCTCAATACCCAGCCATTCAGCCGCATCTCTTTGACGGGCAGGGGAATCTGCGCCGCCATTACAACCTCTTCGTCAATGGAACGCACATCCGCGAACTGAACGGCATGGAAACGCCTGTGCGCGAATCGGATACGGTGATTCTCATGGCGTCAGCGGCGGGCGGTTAGCCAAAGGAGAAAAATGTCCAAACCCGAAGACCGCGTGCCGGTCATCCCTTTTGATGTATCCATGATTCAATCTGCGCGGGTGAATCGCTCCGCTGTGGAGCGGCGCGCCGCCAGCCTGCCCGCCCGCCGCACGGTAAAAAAAGAATGGCAAGCCGCTTGGCTGCTGCAAGCCATTCAATCCATAGACTTAACCACTCTTTCCGGCGATGACACGCCCGGCACAGTGCAGAGACTCTGCGCCAAAGCCCGCCAACCCCTGCGCCCTGAACTGGCGCGAGACTTGGGGCTGACTCAACCTATCACAACCGGCGCGGTTTGCGTCTATCATGGCATGGTCGCTACCGCCGTAGAGTCATTGGCGGGAACGTCCATCCCCGTAGCGGCGGTATCCACCGGCTTTCCCGCCGGTCTCATTTCATTCGACCAAAAGATTCAAGAGATTCACGATTCAGTAAACGCGGGCGCAAGAGAAATTGATATTGTCATCTCGCGCCAACATGCGCTCATGGGGAATTGGCGCGCGCTCTACGATGAAGTGAAAGCCTTTCGCGAGGCGTGCGGAGACGCGCACATGAAGACCATCCTCGCTACCGGCGAACTCGGTACGCTGGAAAATGTGATGCGCGCAAGTTTTGTCTGTATGCAGGCGGGCGCGGACTTCATCAAAACTTCCACCGGCAAAGAGCCGACCAACGCCACCCTGCCCGTCAGTTTGGTGATGGTGCGCGCCATCCGCGCCTATTACGAATCTACCGGCTACGCCGTGGGATTCAAACCCGCAGGCGGAATCCGCGCGGCGAAGCAAGCGCTGGACTGGCTGATTCTCATCAAAGAAGAATTGGGCAACGCATGGATGAACTCGACTCGCTTTCGCATTGGCGCATCCGGCTTGCTCAACGACATAGAGCGCCAATTGGAGCATTTTGCCTACGGGCGTTATGCTTCCATGCAATATCAGCCGCTGGGCTGATATTTGATTCTTACGGCAAAATAAATTTTCAATCAAAAGGAATTTAAGATGAAACGAGAAATCCACGCCCCAACGGGAACAACCCTCACTTGCAAAAACTGGCAAATTGAAGCCGCCTACCGCATGATTCAAAACAACCTTGACCCCAAAGTCGCCTTCGACCCGGAGCATCTCATCGTCTATGGCGGGCGCGGACGCGCGGCGCGAAATTGGGAATGCTTTGACGCGATTCTCGAATCGCTTAAAAAACTTGAACCCGATGAAACTCTGCTGGTGCAATCGGGCAAGCCGGTGGCAGTCTTCCGCACGCACACAGACGCGCCGCGCGTTCTCATTGCAAACAGCAACATCGTTCCGCATTGGGCAACGCAAGCCAACTTTGATAAGTGGGAAAAAGAAGGTCTCATCATGTACGGGCAGATGACGGCGGGCAGTTGGATTTACATTGGCACGCAAGGAATTTTGCAGGGGACTTATGAAACCTTCGGCGCGCTGGCGCGACTTAACGGCTGGGGGACTCTCAAGGGCAAGTTGGTCGTCACCGCCGGGCTGGGCGAAATGGGCGGCGCGCAGCCGTTAGCAATTACGATGAATGAGGGTGTGGGCGTGCTGGTTGAAGTGGATAAATGGCGAGCCGAAAGGCGCTTGTCGCTCCGTCAAGTGGACGCGATGACGGACAACCTTGAAGAAGCGATGACGTGGGCGGAAGAAGCAATGAAGGCGGGCAAGGGAAAATCCATTGCGCTGGTCGGCAACGCCGCGGAAATTCTGCCGGAGATGTTGCAGCGCGGAGTCATCCCCGACGTGGTCACAGACCAAACCTCCGCGCATGACGTGATGTATGGGTACATCCCCGCCGGGTTAAGTTTGGAGCAAGCCAAAGAACTGCGCGAGAATAATCCTAAAGAATACGAGCAACGCGCAATGGCTTCGATGGCGAAGCACGTTGAAACCATGCTGGCGTGGAAGGCAAAGGGCAGCGTTGTCTTTGACTACGGCAACAACCTGCGCCAACGCGCTTTTGATTTTGGCGTGAGCGCCGCCTTTGAATATCCGGGTTTTGTGCCTGCGTACATTCGCCCGCTGTTCTGTGAGGGCAAGGGACCGTTCCGCTGGGTGGCGCTCTCTGGCGACCCGGAAGACATTTACGCCACAGACCAAGCCATGATGGAACTCTTCCCTGAAGACGCGCATCTCAAACGTTGGTTGAAGATGGCGCGGGAGCAGGTGGAATTTCAAGGGCTGCCCGCGCGGATTTGCTGGCTGGGCTATGGCGAGCGCGCCAAGGCGGGACTCAAATTTAACGAGATGGTTGCCAGCGGACAGCTCAAAGCCCCAATTGTGATTGGGCGCGACCATCTCGACTCTGGCTCGGTGGCAAGCCCAAACCGCGAAACCGAAGGCATGAAAGACGGCTCGGACGCGATTGCGGACTGGCCCCTTTTGAACGGACTCGTGAACGCGGTTAATGGCGCAACGTGGGTGAGTATTCATCACGGCGGCGGAGTCGGCATTGGGTACAGCATCCACGCGGGACAAGTAATTGTGGCAGACGGCACGCCCGCAGCGGCGAAACGCATTGAGCGCGTGCTGACCAGCGACCCGGGCATGGGCGTCATCCGCCATGTGGACGCGGGCTACGATGAGGCAATTTCATTCGCCAAAGCCAACGGCGTTAAAGTTCCGATGATGAAGTAGGACAGGCTTAAGCCTGTTCTACTGTAACGCAGGCTTAAGCCTGCGCTACGGAGGATTCATGCAAACCATTTACCTAGACGGAACAAGTTTAACGTTTGACCAAGTGTACGCGGTGGCGTATGGACAGCCCAATTCCCCGCGAGTGGAAATTAGCGCGGAGGCGAAAAAACTCGTCACGCGCGCGGCGGACGCGGTGCAGACTCTGCTCTCACGCGGAGTCATCGCCTATGGAATCACGACGGGCTTCGGCGCATTCAAAGACAAAATCATCCCGCCCGACCAAGTGGAGTTGTTGCAGCGCAATATTTTGGTCAGCCACGCAGTGGGAGTTGGCAACCTATTCGATGTGCCAACGACTCGCGCCATCATGCTCATTCGCGCCAATACCTTGTCACGCGGGCATTCTGGGATTCGATTGGAAACCTTGCAGCGGCTGGTGGATATGCTCAACGCGGGCGTGCATCCTCTTATTCCCGAAAAAGGCTCGCTGGGCGCAAGCGGCGACCTTGCTCCGCTGGCGCACATGGCGCTGCCGATTATCGGCGAAGGCGAAGCCTTGTATCAAGGAGAAAAATGCTCAGGCGCAGAAGCGTTCAGACGCGCAAGACTCGCTCCCGTTAAGTTGGCGGCGAAGGAAGGACTCGCGCTCACCAACGGCACAACGGTGATGACTACGCTAGGCGTGCTGCAAACTCTCCGCGCGGAAAGATTCAGCCAGACGGCGGACCTTGCGGGCTGTTTGAGTCTTGAAGCATTGAACGGCACAGACCTCGCCTTTGATGAGCGCATTCATGCCCTGCGCCCGTTTCCGCGTCAAAAAGAATGCGCCGCCAATTTGCGAAATTTATTGAAAGGCAGCGACTTCACCCGCGAGCATTCTTCGCTAAATGTGCAAGACGCTTACACGCTGCGCTGCATTCCGCAAGTGCATGGAGCGGTGCGTGACGCGATTGCGTATGCGCGTTGGATTTTTGAAATTGAGTTAAACGCCGTCACCGATAATCCGCTGATTTTTATTGACGAGAAAAATGAAATCACAGTTTTGTCTGGCGGAAATTTTCACGGCGAGCCGCTGGCGATAGCGATGGATTACCTTGCCTTTTCTGTGGCGGAGTTGGGCAATATCTCCGAGCGGCGCGTCATGCGTCTGACGGATGAATGCTCCAACACGCACGCGTTGCCCGCTTTTCTCACCAATCAGGGCGGACTTAATTCGGGCTTTATGATTTGGCAATACACCGCCGCCGCGTTGGCAACGGAAAACAAAGTGCTTGCTCACCCCGCCAGCGTGGATACGATTCCCACCTCCGCCAATGTGGAAGACCATGTCAGCATGGGCGCAACCGCCGCGCTGAAACTTCGCAGCGTGTTGGATAACGTGGAGAGAATCCTCGCCATTGAGTTAATGTCTGCGGCGCAGGGAATTGACTTCCGCCGCGAAAAAATTGGGGCGGAGAAACAGCTCGGGGCGGGGACTCGCGGCGCGTATGAATTAATCCGCGAAAAAATTCCGTTCATCCAATCCGATACGGTGATGTATCCCTATCTGGAAATCATGCGGCAGTGGGTGGCGGGCGGAGACGTGGTTCGCGCCTCAGTTGCAAAATAATATTTCAGTGAGCGCGCTTGCCGAGCCGCTCTGGTTGAAAGCTTCCACTGTATATTGCAAGCCAGCGCCGCCGAGATAAGGCGTTGTCTCTTTGAAGGATGCGGAATTGGCGGGCAGTTCGGCAATTAATTCCCCGTTGCGATAAACGCGGTAGCCTTTTTCGTTATCGGCGTTATCGTTCCATGCGAGTTCAATGTCCGTATCGCCGCTGCCGTAGCAGAACCATGTCCAACCGTTTTTGGCGAAGGTCGGCGCGGCGGGCGCGCCGCCTGGCGGCGTGGGCGGCGCGGTGACGGTTGGCACGGCGGAGAAACTTCCCATTGGCGTGGAAAACTCGCCCGTAATCCAACATGCGCCGTTTTGCGTGGAAATTATCCAATAATTAGGCGGGAAGAATCCAACCACCGGCGCGGAGTCTCCGGGCAGAATTTGGGCTACGCGGTCATAGTTGATTCCCGGTCCTGTGCGGCAGTTCACTACCTCGCCCACGCGGATGAACGGCGCTTCGGCGGGGCGTTGTTGTTGCGGCGGCGTGCGCGTGGAAGTTGACTCAACGGGCGGGGTTGCCTGCGGCGCGGCGCTTTGCGTGGATGTGGAGCCGCCTTCATGGGCGGGAGTTGTTGAAGGCAAATTGCACGCCGTCATTACAAGGCTGGCGCAAGAAAAAAGCAGGACAATATTTTTTAAGGATTTCATTCTACACTTCGTACACAACGTAGGAGTTTTCGCCTTTTTGTTTTGACTCTTCCAAAGCCGCCGAGGCTTTCCGTTGCAAGTCCGCGCTGGAAAGTTCGCCCTTCCCCGCGTGGGCTGCCGCTCCCATATTGAGCGAGAAGGTAATCACATAGCCTTTGGTTGCGGTGAATTTATTTTGAAATACAGAAAGCAATCTCTCGCACAGCGCGGACGCGCCCGCTTCGTTTGTGCTGGGCAACATAATTCTAAATTTCTTGCGAAACTTGGAGCAAATATCCACCGAGCGTAGATGCTCGTTAAGATTGGCGATGAAAATCTGCTCCGCCAGAGCCAGCGCTTCATCGTTGGGCGCGGCGGCGCTCATTTCAATTTCTACCAATGCCACCGGTCCGGGGTATCTGCGGATGCGCGAAATTTCATATTCAAAGAGAACGTTGAAAACGTCAGAAGTATATAAGGTCTCATTGCGCGTTGAGTTCATATTTTCTCCCTTTACTTGATGGTAGCAACTTTTCCGCCGGTCATGGCGGTTAGGTCTGCGGCGCTTAATTCAAAAATAGCGTTGGGCGTTCCTGCCGCCGCCCAAATGGTGGCGTAGGCAAGAAAATCCTCGTCTATATACGTTTCCATTTTTTCAACATGACCGATGGGCGGCACGCCGCCAATGGCAAAGCCTGTAACGCGGCGGACAAAATCCGCGTCTGCGCGCGAAATTTTCTCGCCCGCATAGCCGCCGATTTTCTTTTCATCCACGCGATTTGCGCCGCTGGCGAGGACTAAAATGGGCTTGCCGGACTTTCCCATGAAGATTAACGACTTGACAATTTGACCCAGTTCGCAGCCTGCCCGTTCGGCGGCTTCTTGCGCGGTGCGCGTGGACTCGGCGTGTTCAATCACTTGATACGGGTAGCCGAGTTCGGTCAGCAGGTTTTGAATTTTTTGCGCGGATGAGGAGAGCGGTTTCATGCCTCCATTATAATAGGGTAGCCCACTGATAAGGAGATTGTTATGAATTATATAGATTTGCGTTCCGATACCGTGACGCAACCCACGCCCGAAATGCGCGCCGCGATGGCGGAAGCCGAAGTCGGCGATGACGTTTACATGGACGACCCTACCGTCAATCAATTGCAAGAACGCGCCGCCGCCCTGCTCGGCAAAGAAGACGCGCTTTTTGTCGCCTCTGGCACAATGGGAAATTTGTTGGCTCTGCTTACGCACTGCCAGCGCGGAGATGAAATCATTGTGGGCGATAAGTCGCACATCTATTTGAACGAGGCGGGCGGCAGCGCCGCGCTCGGCGGCATTCATCCTCACCCCATTCAAAATCAACGCAATGGCGAGTTGGCGCTGGAAGACATTCGCGCCGCCATTCAAACGGAGGACGTTCATCACACCATTACGCGCCTGCTCTGTTTGGAAAATACGCAAAATGTTTGCGGCGGCGTTCCGCTTTCGTTGGAGTATATGCGGGCTGCGGGAAACCTTGCCCGCGAGAACAACCTTGCCCTGCATGTGGATGGCGCGCGCATTTTCAACGCCGCCGCCGCGCTGAATGTCTCGGCAAAAGACCTAACCGCCCCCGCCGACTCGGTCATGTTTTGTTTAAGCAAAGGCTTGGCTGCGCCGGTTGGCTCTATGTTGGTTGGCTCAAAAAAATTTATTCAACGCGCGCGCCATTTGCGGAAGATGCTCGGCGGCGGAATGCGTCAGGCGGGGATTCTTGCGGCGGCGGGACTCGTTGCGTTAGATAAGATGACCGCGCGCCTCGCGGAAGACCATCTTCGGGCGCGCAGACTCTTCGATGGCTTGGGACAGATTCGCGGGTTGGTTTTGGATGCGTCACCCTCCACCAATATGGTTTACTTTGACCTTGCGCCGGATGTGCCGCTCTCTGTGAATCAAATTGCCGAGGCGATGAAAAAGCGCGGCGTGCTGGTGGATTGGGCGGGTCCGCGCCGCTTTCGTTTCGTTACGCATTGCTGGGTGGATGACGCGGGCGTGGCGCAAGCGCTGCAAGCTCTGCAAGACGTGATGAAATAGTCTTTACCAAATCTTCATCTAAATTTGACGCGGCGTTGAATCTTGAAAGGTAAATTTGCCCCATGACAAAAATACTTGTAATTGACGACGAACCTTCCATTGTCAGCCTTGTGCAAGCCTACTTAAAGCCGGAGGGCTATCAGGTTTATACCGCCGCCGATGGCAACGCCGGTCTTAAAGCCGCGCGCGCCTTTAAGCCGGATATTATCGTTTTGGATTTAATGCTACCCGGCATAGACGGTTTGGAATTGCTCTCGCGGCTGCGGCGCGAATCGCAAGTTTACGTCATCATGCTCACTGCCCGCGCCGAAGAGACCGATAAAATTGTGGGTCTTTCTATGGGCGCGGATGATTACATGACCAAACCTTTTAGCCCGCGAGAATTAGTGGCGCGGATTAAAGCCGCCCTGCGTAGAATGCAAAGCGGCGCCGCAGCCGAAGACGGCGGCGTGTTATCGTTTCGCCATGTTCGTATTGATGTAGGCGCGCGCCGCGTTACGGTGGATGACCTGCCTGTGGAATTAACCGCCAGCGAATTTGACCTGCTGCGTATTCTTGCCGAACATCGCGGGCAGGCGCTCTCGCGCGAACGCCTGCTAGAAAAAGCGCTGGGCGGCGAATACTTTGGCGAATTGCGCGTGGTGGATGTTCATTTGGGGCATGTCCGTCAAAAATTGGGCAACCCAGATTTCATCTCCACTGTGCGCGGCGTGGGCTATCGCTTTGATGACGAGGTTCTATGAAAATGCTACGCTCGCGCTTTGCCTTCAAATTGTTTGCTTCTTATTTCCTTGTTATCCTCATCAGCGTAGGCGGCATTTGGCTCGCCACGCGCTTCACTACGCCCGGCGCTTATCAGCGCCATTTATCTTCTATGGAAGAAGCCATGCGCGCTGGCGACATGATGGGCATGGGCGGGCGCGGTCAGGGCAATGGACAGGGCGAGGGGCAAGGCGGGCAGGGCGCGGGACAATTTTATAAAAATTATCAAGACTCGTTTAACGAGGCGCTGTTAATTGCGGCGGCTGCGGCGGCGTTGATTTCTTTGGTTGCCAGCGCCGCCATGAGTCGCAGCGTGGTGTCGCCTCTGCGCGACATCGCGCAAGCCAGCGCGCGCATTGCCGAGGGTAATTACGAACAGCGCATTACGGCGCAAGGCAGCGATGAGTTTGCTCAACTGGCGGGTAGTTTTAATCAAATGGCGGAACAACTGCAACAAGTGGAAACCATGCGCCGCCAACTGATTGGCGACGTGGCGCATGAACTTCGCACGCCGCTCACTTCTATTCAAGGCTACGCCGAAGGGTTGATGGATGGCGTGTTGCCGCCAACCGCCGAGTCGTACCAACAAATTCACAGCGAAGCCCAGCGCCTCAGCCGATTGGTGGAAGACCTGCAAGAACTTAGCCGCGTAGAATCTCGCGCCGTTCATTTGGATATTCTTCCCATAGACGCCGCCGCGGTCATTGGCACGGTGGTCAAACGCTTGCAACGTCAATTTGACGAAAAGCGCGTCACGTTAGAAGCGCATCTGCCGCAAGCGCCGCTCACGTTATTGGCGGACGAGGGACGCGCCGTGCAAATCCTCACCAACCTTGCGGGCAACGCTTTACAGCATACGCCTGCGGGCGGCGCAGTGAGCATTTCCGTTTTGCGCGAAAAAAATGAGGCGCGTTTTTCCGTGCGCGACAATGGCGAAGGAATCTCCGCCGAACATTTACCGCGTCTCTTTGATAGATTTTACAGAGCCGATAAATCGCGCGCGCGCGCGCGCGGCGGTTCTGGCGTCGGGCTGACCATTTCCAAACATCTAGTAGAATCCCAGGGCGGGCGCATTGCGGCGCAAAGCGCCGGCGTAGGGCAGGGCAGCGAGTTCACCTTTACGCTGCCGCTGGCATGAAAAAATAACCCAAATTATTGGAGGATTTTCTGATGGATGTATACCTAAACTGGAAGGGCAAGATGGCGTTTGAAGGCGCGGGCGAATCTGGCTTTACGCAGCGCTTTGACGCGGAAGAATCCGTTGGCGGGCAAAACAGCGCCGCCCGCCCTATGGAGTTGATAGCGCTTGGGCTGGCGGGCTGCACGGGCATGGATGTAATTTCCATCCTTGCAAAGAAAAAACAGCAAGTGACCGACTTTCAAGTCAAAGTCCATGCGCCGCGCGCGGAGGAACACCCCAAAGTGTTTACCCGCGCCGTCATTGAATATCTGGTGAGCGGCAAAGAAATAGACTCCGCTGCGGTGTTGCGCGCCATTGAACTTTCGGCGGAAAAATATTGCCCCGCGCAAGCCATGCTGGGCAAAGCCTTTCCAATGGAGTTGATGTATAAAATTTTTGACGAGCAGGGAAATTTAGTCAGCGAAGGAAAATACAAATAATTTATGTTGAAATGCGGAGAATATCAATGAAAGGACTCCGCGCCTTTGCGTTAAGAATTGATGGGTCTTAAACCTTTTGGCAAACCCGCGAGTTGGGGATTCAAATTTTTCTATCTCCGAATGGCGGCGTTGGCGTCGCTGCATTCGCAGGCGGTGACGCGCGCCGCGCCTTTGACCAGCAGCCCTAAGTAAGCGCGCGTTCCGTTTTTCGCTTGCCAGCCATCCATGTTGAATGCCAGCGGGCTATCCGCAAGAACCCATTCCCCGTTATATTTTCTTGCAATGTGAATATGTGTGCCGGTGACGTGACCGCCCTCGCAGGAAGGATAGCCAATAAGGTCGCCTGCTTTTAGTTCCGCGCCGAGCCGAGCGCGTCCTTTGGATGCAAGATGAAGATAAAAAATTACCCAGCCTGTGCGCTCGTCTCCGTCTTTGTCTAGGTCTAGCGCCAGCCCATCTATGCCGCTGCGGACGATGAGTCCATCTGCCATAGCGGTGGCGTAGTTTTTAGGGTCTGCAATGAAACAGCCGGATTTTGACGAAGGCGGCGCAAAGTCTATGGCGGCGTAGGGCGAGCCTGTTCCCCAGCCGGTGTGCGGTCCGCCGGTGTACGTCCAAACTTGGTCGGCGGGGAAGGGCAGTTGTAACGGCGGTTGTTGCAGGCTGCCGGGAATGAGTGTGTAGGATTCTTTCCAGGGGTTGCCAAAGTATGCCATGTAGGTGGCTATTAGCCCGTCGGGTGAGGCGGCGCGTTGGTAGGCATCGCCTGACAACATCTGCGCGAAGTAATATTGAAGCGCTACCGAGCCCGCGTTCTGCCACGGGTCTGGGCGGATGAGCGCTTTTTGCGCGTCTTCAAATTCTAGCAGCGTTCCGCCGCGCCAGCCGTAATATCCATTGTTGAGCAGGTTGGCAGCCATTACAAGTTGCAGGTAAGGCGATTCCCAATATTGGCGTTTAATGCCAAGTAGATTTTTTTTGACGGGCGCTTGCGCGAGGGTGAGCGCGCCGCCTTGATATTCCATAATGGCGAGCAGCAGGCGCGGGTTGATGCTGTAATTGACGGCGATGAAATCTACCATTTCCGCGCCGCTGCGCCATTTGCCGCTGGCGTATACGCGGTAGTCTTTTAGCCAGCCGGGCTGGTCTGCGAGGAAGGCGGCGGTGTTGAACCCTATGGCGGTGGGGCTATTAATAAAGGCGTGGTCGGGCAGAATTTTGTAGGGGCTTGCCCACAAGGCGCGGAAGTAGATGGGGATTTGCATGGGCATTCCGGGCGGCATGGTGGCGGCTTCGCGGGGGATGAATGAATTGGCGGCGAGAATTTCATCTACGGATGTGTTGAAGCGCGCGGCGAGAGCGGGGAGCGAGTCGCCGTCTTGGGCGATGTATTCGACTGGTTCTGCGGGGTTGTACGCTTTGCGCGTAGGCAGAGGAGTGGGTGAGGCTTCGCCGGCGCGTAACGGTTCGCGGACGGGCGCGGGCGCGTTGGCGGGGAGAATCTCTCTTTGCGGTGTGGCACATGCCGAGACGAAAAATGCGCCCGCAAAAATTAGCCGTAGGGCGGGCGTAATTTTATTTTGCATGGCAACTACTCTTCCCTTGTGATGTTCGACCATTTTTGCCCCACCGGGTCGGCGATGATTTCTTGCCCGTCTTTTATCATTTTGCCTTCGTAGGCTTTTGCGCCCGCCAGCACGCGCCAGCCGCCGAGGATGAAGGGGATGGGTCCATCGGCGGTGACCCATTCGCCGTTATATTTGCGGGCGAAGTGTAAATGCGTTCCCGTAGAGACGCCGCCCTCGCAAGAGGGATGTCCAATGCGGTCATCGGTTTCCAGCCATGCGCCAACTGGAACGCGGTCTTTTTCGCTGATGTGCATGTAGAGTAGATTCCAGCCGGTTTGTTCGTAGCCGTCTCCGTCCAAATCTACGACCACCGCGCCATGCGCGGAGCGGACGACCAAGCCCGGCGCGGCGGAAAGAACCCATGCTTTGGCAATATCACAGCCGCTGCGCGCGGCAGAGGGGGAAAGGTCTATGGCGGCATAGACGCTGTTTTTATCGCCATATATTTCGGGGTTGAGCTGTCCCCATGCGTTATGTGGTCCGCCGGTAAAACTCCACTGGTAGCCAATTTCGATGGGCAGAGTCAAAGCGGGTTGATTGAGCGCGGGCGGGAAGATGGGATTGACCGCATCGGCGCGCGCCCACGGGTCGCCGAACATATCAAAGTACATGGCGGGAAATCCGCTGTTGGGGTTGATGATTTGTTCCCATTCGCCGCGATTGTGCAGGCGCGAGAAGAGGTATTGTAGGGCAACTGTTCCCGCGTTGAGGCGCGGGTCTAGGCGCAGGCGGCTGCCGTCTGGAAAATCCAGATACGTCAGCGTTCCGGCGCGCCAGCTGTAATATCCAATGGAGAGGTTGTTAATTGCCCACGTTAATTGGATGGACATGCCTTTGTAGTGGTAGTCGTTAAAGCCCATGGGGTAGTTTTGAGAAAACTCGTTAATGGGTTGCCCGCGCACCCAGCGGCTTTCAAATTCCAACATGGCGAGGATGAGGCGCGGGTTGATGGAATTTTCTATGGCGAGTTGTTCTATGGCGTCATCGCCGCGAATCCAGCCGGTGGAGCCGAGATAATCTTTGAACGAGCTCAAATATCCATTTTGCTCTTGAACGTATGCGCGCGTGTCAAAATTGGCGGAGGAGTAGGAAAAGATAATTTCCGCGTCTGGCATAATTTGAACATTGGGCGTAGTTTCCTCTTGAAAACGGTTTGGAATGATGAGCAGGGCGCCGGGTTCAATTAAGGTCGTGCGCGTCAGGTCTGCGTCTGATGTGATTTCAGATTCAGAAACGCCAAAGCGCGCCGCCACCGCCGAGAGCATATCTCCGCTTTGGGCGTAGTATAAAAAGGGCGGCTCATCGTAGGAGGGCGTTAGCGTGGCAATGACGGGCGGACGCGCTCCGTCTGGCGTGGAGGTAGGCGTATATGCGGCTTCGGTCAGCGCGTAGGGGGCAGGGCTAGGCGTGGGGAAGGCAGTTGCGCCGCCGCTGAGCGGCGCGAGTTCAATTTGAGCGCTGTAAGCGGGCGTGGGCGTTTGCGCCACGCCCCACAACGCCGCCGCAGGCGTGGCGCAGGCGGATAGAAAAATAGACAGAACCATTAAGAAGATGAGTAATTTTTTCATGGAGAGGGTTGCTTCGCGCATAGTTTAACAGGAATTTTCAACTCGCATTAACGCGCCACTAAATTGAAATCATTGGCGCTGTCAAAGGCTTCAATGGAAACGCCGTTGCGCGAGAGGAAGCCATCATACTCCACGCCGCTGCCGCTGGATTCCCACCCGTCAAAATTGAATGGAATGTCGCCGTCCGCCGCCATCCATTCGCCGTTATATTTTCGGGCAATGTGTAAATGCGTGGCGTTGGAGATTCCCCCCTCGCAAGATGGATGCCCCACCCGCTCGCCCGCGTACAAATACTCGCCTTCGTTTACGCGCTCTTGCGCGGAAACGTGCATATATAAAACCACCCAGCCGGTTTGTTCGTAGCCGTCATTGTCTAAATCTTGCAAGACCGCGCCATTGGAGGCGCGCAGAATTAATCCATCGGCAACCGCAGTAACCCAATACGGGCTGGCTTCGCAGGCGGCTGTATCTCCTCCGGGCGGGGCGAAATCTAACGCCGCCCATGCCGAGCCAAAATCCCAACCGCCATGCGGTCCGCCGGTAAAGTACCACGCCTCGCCCGCCGAAAACGGTAGATGAAATTCTGGTTGCGTAAATCCAAGCGGAATGAGCGGCTCGATGGCGTAATCAAATGGGTTGCCAAAAAACACAAAATAGGTCAGCAGTAAGCCCGTGCCGCTCACGTCCTGTTCCCATGTGGCGCGGTCATCCAACTCTGAGAAGAAATATTGCACGGCGGCTGTACCGGCGTTGATGGTTGCGTCTGCCGCAACAACTCCGCCGTCTTGCAGCACAAAAGCAGAGAGAGCATTTGCGCGCCATAAATAATAGCCGCGATTGAGCGTGTTTGCCGCCCAAGTTAATTGGCGGTACAGCCCGTAATGATTTTCGTCTAACAACCCCATCGGGTAGGCGGTGTTCAGCGGCGCGGGGTCTGTCGCCCATCCGCTTTGATATTCCAGCAGCGCCAGCAACAGGCGCGGATTGACCGAATAATTGCGCGCCACAATTTGCACAATTTCATAGCCGCTTAATGTAATTCCGTTTACATCCTGTTCGTAGGTTTCCAAATATCCGTTTTGACTCTCAATAAAGTTTTGAACGTCAAAGTAAACGCTGGCGGGTCCGTACACAATTTCAGAATCAGGGAAAATTTTGAAGGCGCTGCTCGCGCCGCTGGGGTTGGGCGCGGGGATGGTCAAAGATGTTCCCACTTCCAACACATTTGGGTCGTTGATGTTGTTTGCCTGCATTAACGCTTCCATGCTGATTCCGTAACGTTGGGCAATGAAGCCCAACGCATCTCCGGGTTGGACAATGTAGGTCAGCGCTTCTTGTCGCGGCGTGGGAAGAATCCGCGCCGAATCCGGCGTGGCGGTATCTGCCGTCAATGGCAAAATTTCTGCGCCTCGCGTAGGGAAGATGGGCGGCAGCAAAATGCTCAACGGCGCGCGGGTTGGCGTTGGTTCGCGTGTGGCGGTTGGCGGAATAGGCGTGGCGCTGAAGGTGGGCTGGGGGGTGCGGGTTGCGCCCGGAGTGTTTGTTGGAACTAACAAGAACGGGTCGTAGGTCGGGTAGGGTAGCGCTTGCGGTTCGGGAGCGCACGCCGCGAGCAGCGCGGCGCATAAAAGAGTAGAGATGAAAATTCTCGCAGACATGGGGACGATTTTACCTGTTCCGCGTTATTCTGCCAGCGCGGCGTGCAATTTGAGAGTTCCTAAAAAAGGTGGGTAATGAAGAGCTTTTTCCACAGAGCGTACAGAGTCCATAGAGATTTTTTAGCGGTTTTCCCCGTGTTTTTGTGGACAATCGCGCCGTTCAACGGTAAGATGTTCGCCATGCGTATCAAAGCGGATTTAACTCTACTAGGTATTTCTATCATTTGGGGGGCGGCGTTTGTAGCGCAGCGCGTGGCAGGGCAAATGGGCAGCGTCTATTACTTCAACGGCGCACGTTATTTTTTGGCTGGGCTGGTTGTCTTGCCTTTTGTGCGCCGTCCCGCCGCTCTGCCTTTGCTCGCTCAATGGCGTTGGATGCTTCTCGCTGGTTCTTTGCTCTTCATCGCCAGCGCGTTACAACAAGCGGGCGTGGTTTATACCAGCGCGGGCAACGCGGGTTTTATTACCAGTTTGTACGTTGTCCTCATCCCTATTTTATTGTTCCTCTTTTGGAAGGAAAAACCGCATTGGCTCTCCGCGTTGGCGGTGGCGTTGGCTCTGTTTGGGGCTTTTTTGCTTTCCACCAGCGGGCGTTTTGCCTTACAGCCCGGCGACCTGCTGGAATTTATTGGCGCGTTGTTTTGGGCAATTCATGTCATTCTGCTTGGAAAGTTCGCCTCACAATTTGAGCCAATTTCCTTTTCTGTCGGTCAATTAATTATTTGCGGTTTGCTCAACTTTGGAGCAGGATTCTTTTTAGAAAGCCCCATGCCGCTCAATGTGGAATTAATTGCCGCCATTGCCTTCACCGCGTTTTTTTCGCTCGGCTTGGGTTACACTTTGCAAGTCTGGGCGCAGCGCCATTCCCCGCCCGCAGACGCCGCTCTCATCCTCAGTTTAGAGTCGGTCTTTTCCGTCCTTGCGGGTTGGTTCTTGTTGAACGAAACGCTCGCGCCCGTTCAAATGGTTGGCTGTCTTCTTATCTTCTTCGCTGTCCTGCTCTCTCAATTCAAAGAATGGGGCAACGCCAAAACAAACCTTCCAACATTCTAACCTTCTAACCTCCCAACGTTTCCCTATGTCCCTTGACCTTTCTGACCTTTCCTTTCACCCCCTCACGCGCAAACTCTGGCGCGACTTTGAACTCCTCTTTGGCGAGCGTGGCGCTTGCGGCGGTTGCTGGTGCATGTACTGGAAACTGCGCGGCAAAGCCTTTGATGAAGCCAGCGGAGATATTGCCCGCCAAATGCAAAAATCCATTGTAGATGCGGGTGTCTCGCCCGGCTTGCTGGCTTATTCAGACGGGCAGCCCGTCGGTTGGATTGCCGTAGAGCCGCGCAGCGCTTATCCAAAATTGGCGCATTCGCGTTTGCTGCAACCGCTCGACGAGCGCGAAGTTTGGTCCATCACCTGCTTTTATGTGGAGCGCAAACATCGCAAACAGGGCGTCACCGTAGCGTTAATCAAAGCCGCCATAGAATACGTCCGCGCGCGCGGCGGAAAAATCCTCGAAGCCTATCCCATCGATTCGCCCAAAAATCAACCCGACCCCTTTGTGTACACTGGCACGTTTTCCGCCTTTCAAAAAGCGGGATTTGTAGAGGCGGCGCGCCGCGCCCCAACCCGCCCGCTGATGCGTTGTTTCCTCGAAGATTCCTCCCCGCAAGCCTGAGGCGCTCCGCGTGAAATTTATCCCGCCTTCTAAATCGCTCACCGCGCAAGATTATCTCTTTCTTGCGGCTGTGACTGCCCTGTTTGTTATTCTCTCCGCCGCGCTCATTCGCTTTAATCTCAACTTGCCCAATGGCGGAGAATTTCTTACGCATTGGGCGGGCGCGCGCGCTTACATCTACGAACACATTTCGCCTTATGGCGGAGAAGTCCCTGCCCGTGTGCAATCTCTCGTTTACGGCAGAGTCGCTTTGCCCGTCGAAGAGCCGCGTATTCTGGATACGCCTTTTCATCTTCTGCTGTTTTATTTTCCCTTTGCCCCGTTTGAAAATCCGCAAATGGCGCGCGCCGTGTTTACATGGATTTTGCAGTTGGCGCTTCTGCCGCTCGCGTGGTTGAGCGTCCGCCTGACCGATTGGGACGCGCCGTGGATTTTTACCGCGCTCTTTGTCGCGCTGACAGTTTTCAATTTTTACTCCACGCAAGCGCTATTAGAAGCCAGCCCCATTATTTTGTTGGGCGTTTTGTACGCGGGCATTCTTTTTGCGTTGCGTGAAGACGCCGATGAATTGGCGGGCGCGTTGATGGCTGCCAGTATGTATTATTGGGGAGCGGGCGCGCCGTTTTTGTTTTTGATGGCGCTGCGGGCGTATCGTCAAAAACGCGCGGGCGTGTGGTACGGCTTCCTTATGTTGAGTTCCGTCTTGCTCTTGGTTTCATTTTTAATTTACGCCAATTGGCTCATTCCATTTTTGCGCGCCGCCGTTAATAATTTACGCGCGCCTTATGGCTTTTCGTTGCGCGCCGCGCTGACGGCGCTCTTTCCATCCGCCGCCAACTGGCTCACTTGGGTTGTGATGTTGGCGCTTTTTGCGGCGCTCACCTACGAGTGGAGCGTTGCCCGTAATGCCGACTTTCGCCGTTTTTACTGGGCGGCGTGCCTTTCGCTGGCGGCTGCGCCGCTGCTTGGCTTTCGCGCAGAGATGGAAAATCTCGCCGTTTTAATCCTTCCGCTGGCGTTGATATTTTCCGTCATCTATGACCGTTGGCGGCGCGCCGCTCACGCGCTTACGGTATTGCTGGCGTTGTTTGTCTTTCTTGTCCCTTGGGCTTTATCTGCCTTTGTGAATATGCAGCCCGTCCTCTTTCTCTTTCCGCCGACCTTTACCATCGTGGGTTTGTACTGGGTTCGTTGGTGGGCGTTGCGCCCGCCGCGCACTTGGGCAGACCTTGCCCGCGCCGCCCGTTGATGATTGGAAACTTTCCACATGCGCCGAACTTACCTTTTCCTTTTTTTACTGGGGCTTGCCGTCCCCGCCTTTATCGCCCGCTACCAGCCCGCGCCCGGCTATTTAGATTCTGACTACTACTTCGCCGGAGGCGTTCAACTGGCAACGGGCGCGGGATTCTCTGAACCCTACCTGTGGAATTATCTTGATGGCGCAAACGCGCTGCCGCATCCCTCTCATAGTTATTGGATGCCGCTTGCCTCTATGGTTGCCGCTTTGGGAATGTGGCTGACGGGGCAAACCACTTACGCGGCGGGCAGGCTGTTTTTTCTGCTCATTGCTGCCTGCGTCCCGCCGCTCACTGCCGCGCTGGCATATCAGTTTAGCAAGCGCCGCGACCTTGCGTTCACCTCTGGCATTCTTGCCGTCTTCTGCGTGTTCAACGCTCCCTTTGTTGGCGTAACAGACAACTTTGGAATTTTTATGCTGTTGGGGGCTTTGTATTTTCTGGTCTTAACGCATTGGATGAAAACCCCGCAGCGGAAGATAAACTGGCTGGCGCTGGGAATTTTATCCGCGCTGCTCAATCTCTCTCGGTCAGACGGTTTGCTCTGGCTAGGTATTTCCCTGCTTCTGGCGCTTTCTGCCGCTCAACGCAAACCGCTCAACTTTGCCCTTGTCCTGCTAGGATTTTTATTCGTGATGTCGCCGTGGTACATCCGCAACTGGAATTTATATGGAACGCTCATGGCGCCCGGCGGAAGCCGCGTTTTATGGCTGACTCAATACGACCAAACCTTTGCCTACCCGCCCAACTTATTAACGCCCCAATCTTTTTGGGCGCAAGGCTGGCGGGTCATCTTTACGCAGCGCGCCGCCGCGTTTGGAGTCAACCTCCAAAGCGGATTTGCGGCGCATGGCGGTATCATATTATTTCCCTTTATTATTTCCGGCGTCCTGTATGCTTGGAAAGACCAGCGCGTCAAAATTGCCGTTTTGGCATGGCTCATTTTGCTTTTTGTCATGTCGTTCCTCTTCCCCTTTGCGGGCGCGCGTGGAGCATTCTTCCACGCGGGCGCGGCGCTGCAACCCATTTGGTGGGCGCTGACTCCGCTCGGCTTGGAGTTTATTCTCGTCTCATTGCGTAAACGCGGAATTGGCAACGATAACAACCGCCTTGTTTTTCGCGTCATGCTGGTCATGGTGACGGTGATGCTGACGGCATACGTTGTTAATTTTCGCCTCTTTGTGTTGGGCTGGGGCGAAGGCGAAGACGCTTACCCTTCTGTGGAAGCCTTTCTTGTGGAACATGGCGCGCAACCCGATGACGTAGTCGTCATTGGCAACCCGCCCGGCTACTGGCTGGAAACCCGCCGCGCAGCGATTGCCCTGCCGTATGGCGGCGCAAGCGCCATCCGCGCTGTGGCGGAACAATTTGACGCGAAATATTTAATTTTAGAACCGCGCAACCGCCCGCCCAAAAAATATTCACAGTTCAAATTTTTAGGTGAAACCCATGACGCGCACATCTATCAACTTCAACCTTAAATCGCTGTCTCGCCGCGACTTGCTGATTCTTGCGGGAACAACGCTGCTTGTCTCCGTCATCTATTTGCTGGTTAGTCGCTTTGTGTACGCGCTTGGTTTTCCGTTGGACGATTCTTGGATTCATCAAACCTACGCTCGCAACCTCGCTTTGCATGGCGAATGGTCTTTTCGTGCGGGAACGCCTTCGGCGGGTTCAACTTCTCCGCTTTGGTCGGCGCTGCTCGCCCTTGGGTTTTTGCTGCGCCTCGCGCCCTACGTTTGGACGTATCTGCTTGGCGGGTTGATTCTCCTCGCGCTGGCGATTCTGCTTGAATCCGCCGCGCGCGTCTTGGTCGCTTCTTATCGCCCAAAATTTCCGTGGGTCGGAATTTTCATCGCGCTGGAATGGCATTTTGTTTGGGCGGCGCTCTCCGGCATGGAGACTCTTCTGCATGGGTTGTTGCTGACCTCCGTTTTAATTTTGCTGCTCACGCGCGCGCGGCGCTACCTGCTGATGGGCTTGCTCACGGGTCTGGCTGTCTGGGCGCGCCCCGATGGATTAACCCTGCTCGGTCCTGTCATGCTCGTCATCTTTCTTGCCGAGCAAGATACCGCCGCCATGCTTTCCGCGTTGAGCAAATATTTACTGGGCTTTGCCGCGCTGTTTTCGTTCTACATTTTCTTTAACCTCGCTATGGGCGGAACGCCCATGCCCAATACCTTTTATGCCAAACAAGCCGAATATACATACTGGCAGGCAAAACCTCTGCTGGAACGCGCCGGACAACTCAGTTTGCAACTCTTTGTCGGTCCTAGTTTGGCGCTGGCGCCCGGTATTTTTGCATGGGCGTTTCAAGCCGTTCATAAAAAAATTTGGGAACGCCTCGCCGTTCTATTATGGGCGTTGGGATATTTTGGCTTGTATATTTCGCGCCTGCCCGTCTATCAACATGGACGTTACATCATGCCCGCCATGCCAATTTTTTTCTTTTTTGGGCTGCTGGCGTTTGCCGAGTTTGATAAAAGCAAAACCTTCAAACGCTATCATTGGATTGGGCAAGCCGTTTGGCGCGGCGCGCTTGCCATGCTGACGGCGGGTTTTATTTTTTTGGGCGCAAATTCTTACGCGCAAGACGTGGCTTTTATTGAAAGCGAAATGGTCGTCAGCGCAAAATGGGCGGCGCAGAATTTACCGCCAGAGGCAATTATTGCCGCGCATGATATTGGCGCGCTGGGTTTCTTCGACGGGCATGAATTAATTGACTTGGCGGGTTTAATCTCCCCCGAAGTGATTCCCATCATCCATGACGAGCCGCGCCTCGCGCAATATCTCGACCAGCGCGGCGTGGAATACTTAATTGCTTTTCCCAATTTCTATTCCGAATTAACGCGCTCTTCTTCAAATTTATTTTCTACCAACAGCCCCGTCACCCGCAATTTAGGTCAGCAGAACATGGTAATTTATCATTGGAAACGTCCAGAATAGGTTAAAATAACGTCCACATGAACCACAAAGAACTATCGCCTAAGTCAGCGCATATCACTTTAATCGTAATTGACGACCATCCGTTGTTTCGTCAGGGCGTAGTGGAGACTCTATCTTTAGAGAAAGACGCGCGTATTCTAGGGCAGGCGGACAATGGCGCGGATGCGCTGAAACTGATGCGCGAAAAAAAACCGGACATTGCCCTGTTGGATGTAAATCTGCCCGACATGAACGGGCAGCAAGTTACGCATCAAGCGGCGCGCGAAAAACTGTCCACGCGCGTCATTTTGATGACGGGGTATGATGACATAGAGCAAGCCGTTCACGCCGCGCGCGCAGGCGCGCGCGGGTTTTGCTCCAAAAGCATTGAAGCGCGCCGTCTGGCGCAAATTGTGCGCGAGGTTGCCGCAGGCAAATTCTTCTTTGACGGCAAGTCGTTTACCCGTCACGAATTAGATTTTTGGATAGATGAAAACACCGCCGCCGCGCAACGCTTGTACAGCGAGCCGGGTACGCCGTATCGCCCGCTCTCCGAACGTGAAATGGAAGTGTTGGATTGCGTGGTGCGCGGCATGAGCAATAAAGAAATTGCCGCGTTGCTTCATATTAGTCACCAGACAGTCAAAAATCATGTTACGTCTATTTTGCGGAAGTTTGGCGTAGAAGACCGCACGCAAGCGGTTGTGTTTGCCCTTAAGCGCGGCTGGGTGTCCTTGAACGATAAGCATATTTGATGTAGGAGCAAACGGGATGACCGACATAGATTACAACTCTGAATTGGAAGAAGCGCGCCGCTCGTTGCGTGAAATCACCTTGATGATTGAGCAAAGTCAAGGCGAATTGGGAAAGATAAATCAGCGCAACGCGGCGATTAACGCGCATTTACAGCAAATTCAAAAACAAGGCTCGCCGGAAGAAGTTCGCATGGCGTATGAATCTGCGTTGGATGTGCAGCAACGTTTATTTGTGATGCGCGGTCAATTGGAAAAACTGCAAAACGATAAAACGCATCTCGAAAAATATAAAAACATTTTAGAGCAGGTTTCCGCCGCGCCCGCGCCCGTTGTGACGGCAGACTCCGCCGCGCCCGCCAAAAATCAACTGACCGGCGTGGAAATGATAGTCAGCGCGCAAGAAGCCGAGCGTCAGCGCCTTTCCCGTCAAATGCACGACGGACCCGCTCAAGCGCTTTCTAATTTTATTTTGCAAACTGAAATTGCCATGCGTTTGATGGACGTGGACGCCGCGCAGGCAAAAGAAGAATTGGGTAATTTGAAAGCCTCCGCAATGGGAACGTTCCAGAAAGTTCGCAATTTTATTTTTGAATTGCGTCCCATGATGCTGGACGATTTGGGCTTGCTGCCTACTTTGCGGAAATACGTTGAGGCGTTCAAAGAACAAAATGGATTAGATATTAGCCTGACCATCACCGGCTCGGAACGCCGTTTAGAATCTTATTTGGAAGTGATGATTTTCCGCGCCGCGCAGGAATTGTTGGGTAACATTTCCCGCCACAGTCAGGCGACTATGGTCAAAATTCAAGTGGATATGGGCGCGGACGTCATCCGCGTCAGCGTGAACGATAACGGGCGCGGGTTTGACCCGGAAGCGCTCAAAGGCGCAAACAATCTCGGTCTAAAGTTAATCCGCGAACGCGCCGAGATGCTCGGCGGCAGTTTTGATATAGACAGTTCCGCCGGTTCTGGCGCGCGCGTTACATTTAGCGTACCCGCCAAAGTATAGGGGCGCTATTTTTACAATATGATAAGAGCGTTTTTTGTTTACGCTTTTGCCTGTCCATCCTACTTAACCCGCCTGCATGGCTCGCAAGCAGGTTAACTCAAAAAAGGAGGTGAAGGAACGTGTTGTTTTCAGCAAGACAAAAAGGGCAGGGGTTGGTAGAGTACGCTTTGATTTTAGTTTTGGTTGCTATGGTTGTTATTGTCGTTTTGATGGCGCTTGGACCAGTTATTGGAAACACGTTTAGTCAAATCAATTCAAGTTTGTCTAACATTAATCCCTAGCGCTCAAGAGTATGGGGACGCCGTCTCAGCGCGGCGTCCCGCCCTCATTTTGCCCGTAATCATTTTTTTATTTTCTTGTATAATCACATCCTGTAACACACTCCGTAAGCGAAGGAAGAAGATAGGAGATACTTATGCGTAGCGGTCGAACGATTATTCTTGTGTTAGTGCTTGTGCTGGTATTAGGCGGCGGGGGGCTGTTCGCCTTTTTACAATTGCAAAACAATACGGCGAAAAAGACTCCCGAAGCGGCTCAGCCCGCCAGCGTAGAAGTTTACATTGCCAAGCAACCCATTCCGCAGGGCGTTGCCATTACCGAAGAAGTGCTGGGGACGATTAAACTTCCGCCTCAAGATGTCATTGGCGTCATGTATCAAACCAATGAAAAAGCCTCGTTGGTGGGAAAGATTGCCAAATTCAACATTGACCAAGGCTTGCCCTTAACCGAATCCATGGTCTCCGATTCTGTTGCGCCAATTAGCGGACCGCCTTGGGCGACCAACATCAACATTGGAATGACGGCGGTCACGTTGCCTACGTCCCGTTTAATGTTGGGTGCAAACTCAGTCACAAAAGGCGCGCATGTCAATATTATTGCCTGCCTTAGTTTTGTAGATATAGACCCCGCATTTCAAACCATTCTTCCAAATGATACCGCGCAACTTTTAAGCACAGGCTTCCTGCCGGATACGCTCACCGCATTAACATTGAGCGTGGGGCAGGCGCAAGGCTCTCAAGGGCGCGTAGAACTAGACCCCTCTTTACAGCAGCCCTATTACCTCGTTCCTGCTGAAAAAATGCAGCGCCCGCGCACGGTCTGCCAGATGATGCTTCAAGACACGGTAGTGATGGAAGTCGGCAACTTTACCGCAGCCAGCGCCACCACCGCGCCCGCCGGTTCCCCAACGCCTGCGCCTAAGCAGCAGGCTCAAGCGCAGCAGCAAGAAGCGCCCGCCAAAGACTTGGTGACGCTGATTGTCTCACCGCAGGACGCAATTACCTTAACGTACTTAATGTATTCAGACGCAAAATTAACGCTCCTGCTTCGCAACCCTACCGACCAAGCGCGCCTCGCCACAGAAGCCGTAACCTTGCAGTTTTTGCTGAGCCAGTACAACATCCCTGTTCCCGCCAAGTTGCCCTACTCTATGGAAATGAACTTTATGAGCAAAGACGGCTCTGCAGACTTGAGCTTGGACGTCACTGCGCCGCCGTCCCCTCCTCCTACGTCTATCCCTTAAGGAAAGCAGATTATGGCATCGGATAAAATTCGCGTAATGATTGTGGATGATATTGCGGAAACCCGCGAGAACATTCGCAAACTACTGCAATTTGAATCAGATATTGAAGTTGTAGATACAGCCTCCTCTGGCAAAGATGGCGTGCAGCGCGCCACGCAACTTGACCCGGATGTGATTCTCATGGACATCAACATGCCGGACATGGATGGCATTACCGCGACTGAACTCATTCGCCAAAAAATGCCGCACATCCAGGTTGTTATTTTATCCGTGCAAAATGACCAAAATTATATGCGCCGCGCCATGCTGGCGGGCGCTCGCGACTTTCTCACCAAACCGCCGATGGGCGATGAACTGATTTCTGCGGTGCGCCGCGCCGGAGAGATGGCGCGCGCCGAGCGCGCCAAAGGCGCGCAACAACAGCAAATGACTGCCGCCATGGGCGGCTCTTCTCCCTTCCAGTCCACGCTGACGCCCGCGGTGAATGGCAAGGTCATTACCGTGTACAGCCCAAAAGGCGGAACAGGCTGTACTACTCTGGCGGTTAACCTTGCTATTGCCCTCAATGGCGAAGACACCCGCGCTGTTTTAGTGGACGGCAATTTGCAATTTGGCGACATCGCCATGTTTATGAACGTGCAGGGCAAGAATACAATCATTGAACTTGCTCCGCGTGTGGACGAACTGGACGCGGAAATTGTGGAAGGCATTTTAGTCAAGCATGAAGCTTCCGCCGTGCGCGTCTTGGCTGCGCCGCAGCGCCCAGAAATGGCGGAGCAAGTTCACGCCGAACAATTCGTAAAAGTGATTCAATATTTACAACGGCTCTACTCCTATGTCATTGTAGATACCTCGCCCATTTTGACCGAATTGATTCTCTCCATCTTTGACGTAAGCGACGCCCTTGTGCTAGTGACTACGCAAGAAATCCCCGCCATTAAAAGTTCGCGTTTGATGCTGGACCTTTTTCAAAATATGGGCGTGGGAAAGGAACGCCTTGTGTTTACCCTCAACCGATACGACAAACGTATCGCCATCACGCCTGAACGAATCAGCGAGAATCTAAAACATGAAATATCCGCCGTCATTCCCTTGGATGAAAAAATTGCCATTATGGCGGTTAATCGCGGCGTGCCATTTATGATAGATAACAAGGCGCAACTCATTGGACGCGGCATTCTCTCTTTGGCTGAGGCGGTTCGCACAAAACTATCCGCCTTAGAATCTGAATCCAGTTTGATGGGCAAGCGTTAAGGAGTAAGAGATGTCATTGATTAGACGTATCGAGCAGGGTCAAGGCGGGGGCAACCAACAACAAGGCGGAGGAGGAAACGCCCCCGCGCCAAAACCGCCCGCCGAATCATCTGGCGGCGGAGCGGGTGGCGGAGATTCTCGCCTGTCTTCATTGCAAGCCCGCAGAGTCAGCGCGCCTTCGGCTCAGCCGCAGGCAGGTTCTTACTTTGACTTAAAAACCCGCGTTCAAAACAAACTCCTTGCAGAAATTGACCCGTCTATGGATGTCTCGCGCTCGGACGAAGTGCGCCGCACCATTCAGACTCTGTTTGAACAAATTTTAACGGAAGAAAATATTGTTCTCTCGCGCCCGGAACGCGCGCGCCTTTTTGAACAAATTGCCGCAGAAATTCTTGGGCTAGGACCTTTACAGCCGCTGCTGGAAGACGACACCATTTCCGAAGTGATGGTGAACGGACCTAAAAATATTTACATTGAGCGCAAGGGCAAACTGCATCGCGTCCCCATCACCTTTGAAAGCAACGAGCATGTGATGCGAATCATTGAACGCATTGTCGCTCCGCTGGGTCGCCGCATTGACGAATCCAGCCCGTATGTGGATGCGCGTTTGAAAGACGGCTCCCGCGTCAATGCTGTTATTCCGCCTATTTCGCTGGTGGGTCCGGTTTTGACCATTCGTAAATTTTCCAAAAACCCCATCACCATTGACCAGTTGATTCAATTTGGCTCTATCACGCCTGAGGCGGTGCAATTCCTCAAAGCCTGTGTGGAAGCCCGTTTGAATATCGTGGTATCCGGCGGTACCGGCTCTGGTAAAACCACGCTGCTTAATGTTCTTTCCAGTTTTATTCCAGCGGATGAGCGCATCATCACCATTGAGAACGCGGCGGAATTGCAGTTGCGTCAAGAGCATGTAGTTACGCTAGAATCGCGCCCGCCTAATATTGAAGGACGCGGCGAAGTCACCATCCGCGACTTAGTGATTAACTCTTTGCGTATGCGCCCAGAGCGCATTATCGTTGGCGAGTGTCGCGGCGGAGAAACGCTGGACATGCTGCAAGCGATGAATACGGGTCACGATGGTTCTATGACTACCGCTCACGCGAACACGCCCCGCGATGCCATTTCTCGTATTGAGACGATGTGCCTCATGGCGGGTTTAGATTTGCCCGTGCGCGCCATCCGCGAACAAGTGGCGGGCGCGGTGGATTTAATTTGCCAGCAGGAACGTATGCGAGACGGCAGCCGCAAAGTAACTACCATTACCGAAATTAGCGGCATGGAAGGCGACGTCATCACCATGACAGACATCTTCGTCTTTGAGCAAACCGGCGTGGATGAAAATGGAAAAATTAAGGGCGGCACGCGCCCGACTGGATTGCGCCCAAAATTTATGAGCAAGATAGAGGCGGCTGGCATTCATTTACCGCCGTCCATCTTTGGCATTGGCGACCGTAGAAGATACTAGACCATAAGAGGATATTCCCATGACTATTGCTCTAATTATTGGCGGCGTTATCTTGTTGGCTATCATTATTGCCGGCGTTGTTATCTCTATGAACAGCGAGCGGCGTATGATGGAAAAACGCCTGGGGCAATATGTGGATGAAGATTCTCCGGCGGGCAACAAAGACGACCAACTTCAACAGCGCGCTGTGGATTGGGTCTCTAAAAAGGTAGAAAAAACATCCTTTGGAGACAAAATAGCCCGTAACCTTGCCCGCGCAGACGTAAAACTCAAAGTGGGCGAATATTTCATCATCATGGTAGCCAGTATGCTCGTGCTAGGTTTGTTTGCATGGTTTATTGGTAGCCGTTATGCCGCTTCTGCCGCAATTGGCGCGGGCATTGGAATGTTCATTCCGAGCCTGTACGTCAGCACGAAACAAAAACAACGCTTAAAAAAATTTCAAGACCAATTAGCGGATATGCTCAACTTGATGGTGAACGGGTTGCGCGCCGGTTATTCCACCATGCAGGCGATGGAAGCCATCAGCAAAGAACTTCCTGCGCCCATTAGCGAAGAATTTCGGCGCGTGGTGCAGGAAATGCAAATTGGCATTCCCATGGAAACCGCATTGGAGAATTTGTTGCGGCGCATTCCCAGCCCAGACTTGGACTTTGTCGTCACCGCCATCAACGTTCAACGCGAGGTCGGCGGCAACCTCTCTGAAATTCTGGACAGTATTTCTTTCACCATCCGCGAGCGCGTTCGCATTAAGGGCGAGGTGAGCGTTCTAACTTCGCAGGTGCGCGCTTCCGGCACGCTGCTTTCGCTTGTGCCTATGGGGCTGGCTTGCATCCTTTGGTTTATCAGCCCCAGCTACATTAAGCACATGGCGGATGGCGGCACGGTCTGCACGGCAATTATTATTGTGGTGATTTTGGGCATGATTTCCATTAGTTACTTTATCATGCAGAAAATTGCAGATATTGAGGTTTAAGATGGGTACTATTATTGCGATTATCGTTGTTGTCGGCATTTTAGCCGTACTGGTTGTCTTGGGGCTGCGCTATTCGCGCCAAAACTCCGAAAGCAGCATAGACCCTGTGATGGCGCGTCTTGCTGAGGCGACGCAGCGCGGCGAAACCACCTCCTTGGAAGAAGCGGAATTACAAGAACCGTTTTTTCAGCGCGTCATTGTTCCCATCATAAAAAAAATTGGAGAAATTTCGGCGCGTTTTACCCCGCAAAAATTATTACAAGAGACCACGCTTAAGTTGGAACTAGCCGGAAACCCCGGTCACATTGACGCGGCGACCTTCCTCGCCATGCGTTTTGTTGTCGCCTTTTTATTCGGCGGGCTTTTGCTGGTCGTGTCGCTGACTTCCAAAAATGATTGGTCGGGAACGCGCATCTTCTTCACGGTAGTCGGCGTTGGCGCGCTGGGCTTTTTCTTCCCGCAATTATGGCTGCAAGGCAGAATCTCCGCCCGCCAAAACGAGGTCAGAAAAGCCATGCCAGACGCGTTGGACTTATTGACCATCTGCGTGGAAGCGGGTTTGGGCTTTGAAGCCGCCATGCAAAAGGTTGGCGAAAAATGGGATAACGAACTGTCGGTCTTGTTTGGACGCGCCATTAAAGAGATTCAACTTGGCAAGCAACAGCGCGAAGCCCTGCGCGATATGGCAGACCGCGTGGGCTTGCCGGAATTGACCAGCTTTGTCGCAGCGGTGATTCAAAGCCAGCTCTTGGGCGTCAGCATGTCCAAAGTGTTGCGTATTCAATCTGACCAAATGCGTATGAAGCGCCGCCAGCACGCCGAAGAACTTGCCCACCAAGCGCCGGTGAAAATGATTCTGCCGCTGGTGTTTTTGACCTTTCCTACCATTATGTTAATTTTGATGATTCCCGCCGGTTTTCAAGTGTACGGAATTATGTCCAAGTAGTTATGCGCTAACTCAAAAGCCTCTATCCTTTTGCTGAGTTTGCAGAAACAGGTGGAGTTTGTTAAGACAACCTTTGCCGTACTTAACATATAGATTTTTGTGGAGCGCGCTGGATTTTATCTTGCCTCCTCAATGCGGCGGCTGCGGCTCAATTGGCGCGCGTTGGTGCGCCGACTGCGCCAAAAACATAACGTTGATAGATTCCGCGCAAACGATTTGCCCGTCTTGCGGCGAACCTCAGGCGGGCGCGGAGACTTGTTCGGCGTGCATAGAGGACGCTCCGCGTTATCAATTTTTACGTTCATGGGCGGTTTTTGACGGACCGGCGCGCAACGCCTTACACAAATTAAAATATAAGCGCGATATTGGCTTGGGAGACGAACTTGCCGCCCAAATGTTGCCATTTGTCCAATCGCTTGAATGGAAATTTGACGTTATTGCGCCAATCCCATTAAGTAAACAACGCCTTGCCAAAAGGGGATATAATCAAGTTGCGATGGTTGCAAAACCGCTAGCGCTGGCTTTGAATATTTTGTACGCGCCGCAAATTCTGACGCGCTATAAAGAGACGCGTACGCAAGTGGGGCTTTCTAAAAAAGAACGCAAGGAAAACATTCATCACGCTTTTCGGGCAAGCCAATCCGCGCAAGGAAAAACCATTCTTGTCGTGGATGACGTTGCCACCACCGGCGCAACGCTCTCTGCGGCGGCGGACGCCCTGCTTGCCGCCGGAGCCGCGCAAGTCTATGCGTTGACTGTCGCCCGCGCTTTGCCGCACCTTCATTTGCGGCAGGCGTGAGCGTTCACCGTTTTATTCCACCCCTTAATTCCACCCCTTAAAGGAGGACGCGATGTCCAACAAAGTAGAACTGCAAACCCGCAACATCCGTTTGACCGACAAAATTGACGAATATGTCAATAAGAAAGCAGGTAATTTAGACCATTACCTGCCCAGCATTGAACTGGCGCGTGTGGAACTTTCTCACCACAAAGCCGCGCGCGAAGTCACCGACCGTAACGTGGCGGAAATCACCGTTTCTGGCAAGGGGTTTACGCTGCGCTCCGAAGTTCGTAAAGACGAGGCGTTGGCTGCCTTTGACGCCGCGCTGGATAACTTGCAGCGTCAAATTGAACGCCATAAGGGCAAACATTACCGCGGGCGCGGCGATGGACGCTCGGCGGCGGAAGTTGCCGAGGCGACGCCCGATGCGATTGACGACGAGACCGGCGAGGTCTCTCCGTTGTTTGCAAAGCGCAAAAAGTTTACGCTTGTCCCCATGAGCGAAGATGAAGCCGTGACGCAAATGCGCGACTTGGGACACGATAACTTCTTTATCTTTTACAATGCCCAAACCAGCAAAATTAACGTGCTGTACCGCAGGCGCAACGGGAGCTATGGCTTAATTGAGCCAGAACTCGGCTAATCTGCTACACTTAACTGACCTGACGGCTGTCAGGTCAGTTTTTATTTTGGAGATAAACATGGAATTTGACGATGCAAAAGAAGAACTTCAAGACGAGACACAGATAGACGACCCCGCCATTGAAGACGCGGTGGCGCGCATTTTACTCGCCATCAAAGAAGACCCCGCCCGCGAGGGATTGCAATTTACGCCTCAACGCGTGGCGCGGATGTACCATGAACTGGCTGGCGGATATTCCGCCGACCCGCAAGCCATCATCAACGGCGCGTTGTTCGACGTGCAATATGACGAGATGGTGCTGGTGCGGGATATTGAATTTTTTAGCCTGTGCGAACATCACATGCTGCCTTTTATTGGGCGCGCGCATGTCGCTTATATTCCAAATGGAAAAGTGTTGGGCTTGTCTAAAATTCCCCGCATTGTAGATATGTATGCGCGGCGCTTGCAAGTGCAAGAACGCATGACGCGCCAAATTGCCGACTTTTTGCGCGACCTCCTTAAGCCGCAGGGCGTTGCCGTAGTTGTGGAAGCCATGCACTTATGCTCCATGATGCGCGGCGTGAAAAAACATGACGCGCGTATGACCACCTCCGCCATGCACGGCGCGTTTCGCGCCAACCTAGCCACGCGGCAGGAGTTTTTGGCGAATATCTCACGCGGCTCGTCCCCTTTGCAAATTTAATCGGCGCTGCGCGCCCGTTCCACTTCCACCCCAACTGATTCGGCGTCCGGCACGGCGCCGGGCTTGTCCACGCGCAACACAACCCGCAAGACTTTTTCGTCTTGCAGGCAAATTTGAGCAAGGTCATTGGCGAGCGCTTCTACGGTCATACGCGCCGCGTGTTCTGCGTGGGCGCGGAGTTTGCCTGCTATTTCGCTGTAATTTACGCAGTCGGCAATGTCGTCGCTTTGGGCGGCGGGGCGGCTATTTGTATACAGCTCGGCGCTGATGATAATGTCGCGGGTGGCGACGCGCTCCCATTCGTGAATTCCCAGCACGCCGCGCACTTTTAGATTTTTGATGAAAACTTTATCCATGTTTGGCTTTCTCCTGTTGGATGCGAACTTCTATGGCGGCAAAGCAGAGCGCCAAAACAAACCATGCGATGATTTGCTCTTGTATCACGCCGCCAAAGAGCGGCGTTCTTTCGGCGCGAAAGGTTTGGAGGATAATTTGCCAAAAAGCGGCGCTTGCGCTAAAGAGGAGAAAACTTAGCCCGGCGGTATACTTCGCTTTGAGCTGCCAGATGAACCCGAAGGTCAGCAGCGCGGCGAGGGTTTCGTAAATTTGAGTCGGGTGGCGCTTCGCGTTCCACAATTCAATTCCAATGGGCAGGTTGGTTTCTGTTCCAAAGGATGCGCCGGAGGCGAGATGCGCCAGCCCCGCGCCGACAAAGAGCGCGGCAAAGATGGGCGTGAGCGCGTCTAGGGTATTCCAGAATTTAAGGTCGTGGCTTTGTCCGTAGATAAGGGCGACTACAAAGGCGGCGGCAAGCGCGCCGATGGGGTCGAACAAATTTGGGTTGATGGAGAATGCGCTGGTCGGGCTTTTGATGAAGGCTTCTATGTTTTCAAGAATGAAAAATAGTCTGCCGCCCAGCGCCCAGCCGAGCAAACCGTAAAAGGCAAGGTTGTTCAAATCTTCCAGCCCAACGTTGTGGCGTTGGGCGCGTTTTTCCGCAAGGGTGAGACCTATCCACACGGCGGCGGCGAGTAGGAGGATGTGGCGCGGGGGCGCAAAAAGATTGCGAAAGAGTTCCAGCATGTCACCTCAAAATTTCTTCCACACGCGCGCACAAGAGCGCTTCTGCCATCGGTCCGCCAATGACAATATCTTCGATGATTCCCAACCGATTAATAAAGTAAGTGGAGGGCAGCGAGCGCAATTGATACGCCGAGCCGACCAGCGTGTTTTCATCCAGCAAAACGGGGAAGGTGAGATGATATTCTTGCAGAAAAGGCGCAACGGCGGCGGCTTGGTCTTGATAGGTCATATTGACGGCAAGCACAACCAGCCCTTGCGCTTTGTATTCGTCATATATTTTTTGAATGGCGGGCATTTCGGCGCGGCAGGGCGGGCACCAGGTTGCCCATAAATTGATCAGTACGCCGCTTCCCTTTAATTCAGATAGCGTATAGGTCTGCCCGTCCATGCTTGGCAGTGTGAAGTTTGGCGCGGTAAAACCAATTTGCGGCGCGGCGGCGCTGGCGATGGAAGCGCCGCTTGGGTCGTAGGAGAGGGCTATCCACGTGGCGCTGACGGCAAGGATGAAAATATAGAGGGAAATGCGCTGAGTTTGTTTCACTATTTTTTTGCGAATTTTTGGTTGAGTTCCGCAAAACTTGGCTCAACAAGCACGCTGCCATCCGGGAAGATGATGGTTGGCACGCTGGCGTTGCCATGATTGACGGAGATGACAAATTCTGTCGCTTCTTGGTTGTCTTCAAGGCTCACATTTAAGTAAGGAATGTTGTTTGCTTTAAAATATGATTTGGCGCGATGGCAATCAGGACAATATGCGGTGGAGTACACCACAATTTGGGAAGGGGACATGCTGTAAAGGTCGTTCATTTTTTCTCCTTATTTTGGTTTCCTTCCTTGATGTAAATAGGCGCCCGCGTCTTACGTTAGCGAATTTTTTCCTCGGCGGCTTTTTTGAGGATGCGGAATCCATCGCGGGTGAGCCGCTCCAAACTGGACGGGGAGATTCTACCGCCGCGCTCAACTTTTTCCAACGCCCGTAGCGCTGCGCCGCGCAATCCGCTGGCGCGGTGCGCCCAAACCGAATCGGCGGAAATTTTTTCCAGCCGTGAAAGTAAAAGGCGAAGAAGGTCTAGTTCGTTTCCCATAGCGCGCATTGTATCGCTTTCTTGACACATTTTGTACCCGCCTGTACAATCCTGCTGCTTTTGGGCGTCAGCCCACATTTCAAAACTCCCCGGGAGGAAACACCTCATTATGTATGCTATGAATGGAATTCAGACCTATGAGCAGATTGCGATTTGGGTCGTGTTTGGCATCGCCATTATTGGCTTGCTGTACGCGCTCTTCCTTCGCTCGCAGATTCTGCAAGAAGACAAAGGCACGCCAAAAATGCAGGAGGTATGGGGCGCAATTAAAGATGGAGCAAACGCATACCTGCAAAGACAACTCAAATCTATTTTGCCCCTCATTGGCATTTTGACGGTTGCGCTTTTCTTCTCTGTATATGTTGTTCCGCCGTCCGCCGAAGCGTTGGAGCGTTTTCACGGTCAAACCCCCGAAACCGTGCGCCTCATTATCGGCTTTGCGCGCGCCCTAGCCTTCGTAATGGGCGCGGGCTTCTCTTTGACGGTGGGGCAAATTGGAATGCGTATGGCGGTGGAAGCCAATGTGCGCGTTGCCTCTGCTGCGCGTAAATCCTTTGGCGATTCGCTTCGTATTGCCTACCGCGCTGGAACAATTACCGGCATGTTAACCGACGGGCTGGGCTTGCTCGGCGGAACGGTCATTTTTATCATCCTCGGCATTGCCGCCCCAGACGCGCTGCTGGGCTTTGGCTTTGGCGGCACGCTGCTGGCGCTCTTTATGCGCGTGGGCGGCGGCATCTACACCAAAGCGGCAGACGTGGGCGCGGATTTAGTCGGCAAGGTAGAGGCTGGCATCCCCGAAGACGACCCGCGCAACCCCGCCGTCGTGGCGGATTTGGTCGGCGATAACGTGGGTGACTGCGCCGGCATGGCTGCGGATATTTTTGAGTCCTACGAAGTGACCATTGTCTCCGGCTTAATTCTTGGCTTGGCGCTGTGGCACATCACCGGACGCTTGGAATGGATTATCTTCCCGTTGATGGTGCGCGGTATTGGCGTGCTTTCTTCCATCATTGGCACATACTTTGTTAAGGCGGGCGCAACCGGCAGAAGCGAAGATGCAATGAGCGCTATTTTTAGCGGCTTCCTTACCTCCGCGTTAATTTCTGCCGCGCTGTTCTTTGCCGCCGGTTATGTCTATATGAAAGACTCCATGGCGGATTATGGCGGTTGGTGGCGTATGCCCGCAGCGGTTGGAGTGGGCGTTGTGCTTGCCATCCTCATTGACCGCTTGACCGAATACTTCACCGGTACGCACGCCGCCCCTGTGAACGACATCAAAAAATCGGCGGATACAGGTCCCGCCACCCTCATTTTGAGCGGCATTTCCATCGGTTTTGAATCTTCCGTTTGGTCTGTGATTGTCATCGCGCTCACCATCATCGCGTCTATTTTCATCTTTGGAACTATCCCCGCCGAGAGCGAAGTTGCTCGCGCTACGTTCATCCTTTATGGCGTGGCGATGACCGGCATTGGTATGCTGACCCTCACCGGCAACAACGTGGCTATGGACTCTTTTGGTCCTATTGCAGATAACGCCAATGGCATTGGCGAAATGTCTTGGTCTGGAAAAACTGATAAAGAAACCAAAAAAGCGCAGCAAATTATGGCGGACTTGGATGCGGTGGGCAACACCACCAAAGCCATCACCAAAGGCGTAGCCATTGGCTCGGCTGTCATTGCAGCGGTTTCGCTGTTTGGCTCTTTCCTTGTGGATGTGTCTCGCGCGCAAGCGAGCGCAGGCGTGGACGCCGCCCAGCAAATGCAGGCAGTCGGTATCCGCGTAGATATTCCGCAGGTGTTTGTTGGAATGCTCATCGGCGGCGCTCTGCCGTGGCTCTTCTCCTCCTTTGCCATTCAGGCAGTCACGCGCGCCGCTTCGCTCATTGTGTTGGAAGTTCGCCGTCAATTCAAATTGGGCGTACTGGAAGGCAAAATTGCGCCGGATTACAAACAAGCCGTGGGCATTTCCACCGCCGCCGCGCAAAAAGAATTGGTCTCTCTGGCGCTGTTGGGCATTGTCACTCCGATTGTGGTGGGTCTAACGCTGCAAGTGGAAGCGCTCGGCGGCTTTTTGGCGGGCATCATCGTTTCCGGTCAATTGTTGGCGGTCTTCCTCAACAACTCTGGCGGCGCATGGGATAACGCCAAGAAGTTAATTGAAGACGAACCCAAAGACCCGAAGAAGAATTCTGGCAAGGGTTCAGAACGTCATAAAGCCAGTGTAGTAGGCGATACAGTCGGCGACCCCTTCAAAGATACCGCCGGTCCCGCTTTAAACCCGATGATTAAAGTCGTTAATTTGGTGGCGGTCATTGTTGCTCCCATTGTGGTGCAATACGCCGACCATCCCACCATCACAATGTGGGTGATTGCCTTTGCGTTGATTGCGCTCTTAGGCTGGGCAATTATGCGTTCCAAAGCCCCCGCTGAATCTATGGTGGCGGAGATAAAAACCGCCAAGACGAAAAAATCAACAAAGAAGTAGAAACTTCGCGCAAAAAAAATCCGCCGCTGTTACGCGGCGGATTTTTTTATTATCCTGTTTGCGTTTGTCGCCATTTTTCTATAATCTCTTGCAATACGTCAGACATATAAAAACGCAGCCCTTCAATAGACTCTGCGTAGCGCTTGTAAAGGGAACTATCGTAGCCTTTGCTCGCGCCCAGTTCGCGGTGAATGGCTTTGAGCAAGGCAAGGCTTACGTTAACATCCAACATTTGCGTATCAAAAAGAAATTGGAATAATGAAAGTTTGTCTTTTGCTGTCGCGGCGCGAAACAGCTCTTTGCGTTGAGGGGTCATAGTGTTTTGATTATATCCGAAATGCTTGCTAGTACATCGCTGGCAGTTACCGCCGCGCTGCCGAGATTTTTTTCCGCAACCAGCCCCGCCTGCGCGTGAATGTAAGCTCCCGCTACCGCCGCATCATACGCGCCCATGCCTTGCGCGCGCAAGCCGGCAATTGCGCCCGCCAGCACGTCTCCTGTTCCGGCGCGCGCCAATGCGGGCGTCGCCACAGGGATAACCGTCATCCGCCCGTTCGGCGCGGCAATGACGGTAAACGCTCCCTTTAAGACCAGCACATGCCCCCACATTTGAGCGTATTGCAGCGCTACTTCTTCGCGCCGCGCTTGAATTTCTTCTTTGGATAAGCCGCTCAAAATTGCCATCTCGCCAACATGCGGAGTTAATATCGCCGTGCGTTGGATGCGTTTATGCCACTCTGAAATTTGCTCCACATGGCGCAGCCCGTCCGCGTCTATCACGGCGGGAATTTTTATCGTTGTCAAAATCTTCTCTACAAATTTTTTTGTGGAAACATGAAATCCAAGTCCGGGACCAATCAAGAACGCGGTGGCGCGGTGAACGTAGTTCAGCAAAACTTCTGCGGCGCTATCCGCAATAAAACTGGATTCATGCGGCAGCAATACCCAAGTTGCTTCTGGTAAATGCCCCGCCAGCGCCGCATGAAGCGGCTCTGGCACAGCCAGCGTTGTCAGCCCTGCGCCCACGCGGTAGGCGGCTCGCCCCGCCAGCAGCGCCGCGCCGGTGTAGTTCAGACATCCCGCCGCAATGAGCGCCGCGCCAAACGTCCCTTTGTGCGCGTCCAACGAACGTTTGGGCATGAGCCGCGCCACAAGGTTTGCATCTGCCGCTTCGGCGGGCAAGTCATAAAACGCGGAAAAAGAATCAGGGAAGCCAATTGCCGCCGCCGTCAAATTCCCTACAAACTTAAATGCTGGTAGGCGCAACATCCCCTGTTTGACCGCCGCCATCGTCACGGTTAAATTCGCGGGTAGGCATTGCGGCGCAGCCTCGCCCGTATCGCAATTAATCCCAGAGGGGCAATCCACAGCGACCACAAAGGGATGCTTCTCTAAATTTGAAATGATAGACGCGCATTGCTCCAAGAGGGCGGCAGCGTCTTCGCGCAGCGGCAGTTGCGCCCCCGTGCCGAGCAACCCGTCTAATAGCGCGTCCGCTGCGCTCATGCGTTCATGTAAGCGCGTGAATTTTTTATCGTTTTCCGCGTAGATGATTTCTCCGCCCGCTTTGATGAAATTGGAGATGAGCTTATCTTTTTTTTCGCGCCTCAAAACATACCCGCAAGCTTGCCAGCCCGCCTCAGAAAGGCGCGTCAGGGCGAGGAGGGTATCGCCGCCATTGTTGCCCGCGCCGACCAACCCCAGAACGTTGCGCCAGTTTTTGCCGCGCGCCGCGCCTTGAAGCGCTTGCGCCAATGCGCGTCCGGCGTTTTCCATCATCTCCGCGTAAGATAATCCGCCTTCATTTGCAAGGCGTTCTAGTTCGCGCATTTGCGAGACGCTGACAAGTTTCATTCCGAATCTCCCATTTTAATTTTTTGCAGCCATTCTGCTGTTTCTCGCGGATGATAAAACGTAATGACTTTTAGTTGCGCGTATTCAGGTTTTTGAAAGAGCGCCGGGTATTCGCGCTTGCGCCGCCAATAGGTTTTGAATAGCCAGTGAAAGAGAGAATCGGACGACCATAATTTGAGATGAACCCAAAAACTTTCGCGGTTGCCGTTCCACAATTCTTCTTGCGTAATGGCTCTGCGTAAGGTGCGCGTTAGCATTCGCCAGAACGCTACATGCAATGGATAATTCAACCAGATGATAGCGTCTGCGCGTTTCCAAAGAATATCTCGGACGACGTGATAATTGCCCGCCGCCGCCCAGCGTTCCGCTTGAACGGCGTTTTGAACGCGCTGGCGAAAGAGCTCGTTTGGCGCTTCGCGCCAATTGGCTTCCCAATGCAGCGAGTCCAATTCAATATAGTCGCCATGAATAGTTTGGGCGATGGCTTCCGCCAGCGTAGATTTTCCCGAAGAGGTGACGCCGACTACCACAAAGCGTTGAGCGGGGAAGGTTTGCATGGCTCAAATTATAAACGAACGAGAAAGCGGCTCATTCTTTTAGTCAATCTTTGCGATTTTAGATTGTGCAGAATTGAACAGAATCAAATTTCATGGTAGAGTATAGGGAAAATTTCACCATATTGAGGGTCTGACTATGCCTGCTGAAAAAATACCGGATATTATTATTGGACGTTTGCCCGTGTATCTGCGCGCCTTGCAGCGCATGGCAGATAGCGGATTGAAGACCACCTCGTCACAGGAATTGGGCGAGTTGGTGGGCGTATCTGCCGCGCAAATTCGCAAAGACATTTCTCAATTTGGCGAGTTTGGAAAACAAGGCACGGGCTATTCCATTTCTTATCTACTCGAAAAACTGCGCGGCATTCTCAATGTAAATAAAATTTGGGATGTTGTCTTGGTTGGCGCGGGCGATATGGGTCATGCGCTGGCGCGTTATCAGGGCTTTGCCAATCGCGGCTTTCGCGTGGCGATGATTTTTGACAATAACCCCGCAAAAATTGGGCAGAAGATTAACGACTTTGCCATTGAAGATATTGACGCTTTACCGGCGCGCGTAAAAGCCGCGGGGATTAAAGTCGCTATGATTACCGTGCCAGCCTTCGCCGCGCAATCTGTCGCGGACCAGTTAATAAAAGCGGGCGTAAAGGCAATTCTTAATTATGCGCCTATCACCATTACCGCCCCCGCTGACGTAAAAGTTCAACACATTGACCCCGCTACGCACTTACAGCGCATGACTTATTATTTATAGCGCGGCTTATTCAAACTCAATATCAATTTCTTCGTCATCTTTCCAGTCTTCACTGCGCTCAAATTCAATGTCCCCAAATAACTGAGTTTGATTGGCAATAATGCGATAGCGCTTAATCAGTTCCAACATGGCGAGGAAGGTCACTACAATTTCAATTCGCGTGGATTTTTCCGTAATTAAACCGCTGAAAGACATTCGCTGAATGTTTTTCAGCGTTTTGCTAATAAAATCAATTTTTTCGCGGATGGTAATGCGCGGCGCGGCAATGACCGTGCCGAGCGCTTCTTTCTTTTTCCCCTTCCGAAAAGCAGATTCTCCAGCCTCTAATAAACCCTCCAATGTCAAATTGGATAGGTCTAATTTTGCTTCCACTTTAGGCGGAGGCGCAACGCGCAAATAGGTATGCAGATGATTTTCCTGACGCTCCATTAACCAACCGGAAATTTCTTTGTAGCGTTTGTAAAGCGAGAGCAATTCCACCAATTCCACGCCCGGGTCTTCTTCGCCGGGTTCGCGCTCAATGGGGCGCGGCAGCAGCGCTTCTGATTTAATTTGCACCAATTTTGCGGCAATGACCAGAAAGGAAGAAATTTCATCTGGTTTTAGGTTTTCCAGCCCGCGCAAATAACTCAGATACTGGTCCGTCACCGCCGCCAGAGAAATGGCGGTGATGTTTAATTCGGCGCGCTCGATTAAATTCAACAGTAGGTCAAGCGGACCCTCATAAACGGGCGTTTGCACTGTGTAACCAGAAATTTGACGACCCAGCAAGTTCTCCATAGCGCGCGAATTATACCAGTGTATAATCGCGCCCATGTCTAAACTGACTCACCTTGACGAACAGGGGCGCGCCCGCATGGTAGATGTTGGCGCAAAGCCCGACACGGAACGAACCGCCATTGCGCGCGGAGAAATTCACATGAAGCGCGAGACGTTTGATTTGATTCGCGCCGGAGGCGTAAAAAAAGGAGACGCGCTGACAGTCGCTCAAATTGCAGGGATTAGCGCGGCGAAGCGCGCGTCTGATTTAATTCCGCTCTGCCACCCGCTTTTTCTTTCCAAAGTGGATGTGGACCTTGCGCTGGACGAATCTCTGCCGGGCGTGGAAATTACCGCCACCGTAAAATGCAGCGGCAAAACGGGCGTGGAAATGGAAGCGCTGACCGCCGTCTCGGTTGCGGCTCTGACCATCTACGATATGGCAAAAGCCGCAGAAAAGACCATGCGAATTCAAAATATTCGGCTGATTGAAAAACATGGCGGGCAAAGCGGCGATGTTATTAATGAATAGCGAGTGAAAATTTATGAACCGCATAAAACTTTTATTTTTTGCCACCATCCGCGACCGCGCGGGCGTAAAATCTTTGGAAATGGATGTCCCTGCCGAGATGACGATTGGCGATTTGAAAGCCAAACTTTCCAGCGAACTCCCAAACTTAAACGAATCCATGAAATCTGTATTAATCACCATCAACCGCGAATACGCGTTTGACGAAGCAGAAATTCCGCTTAATGCAGAGATTGCCATGTTCCCGCCGGTTAGCGGCGGATGACGAGGACGCTACGATGCCTGCTTCAAACTTCCCTACAATTTTTTTAATCACAGAAGATGAAATTGACTTGAATGACCTCTTGGAAAAAATTACGCTGACCAGTTCCGGCGCGGCGGCAATTTTTACCGGCATGGTGCGCGGAGAAACCACGCGCGGAAGCGCGCATAATACGGATTACCTTGAATATGAAGCTTACCAGCCAATGGCGCAAGAAAAGATGAAACAGGTGGCGGATGAAATTCGCTCCAAATGGAGCGCCGTTCAGGGCGTTGCCATTGTTCAGCGCATTGGAAAACTGTACCCCAAAACCCCCACCACGCTCATTGCTTGCACCGCCGCTCATCGGGATACCGGCGTGTTTGACGCTGCGCGCTATGGCATTGACCGCCTCAAAGAGATTGTTCCCATTTGGAAAAAAGAGTTCACGCCGGATGGGGCAGAGTGGGTGGAAGGCGAATACACGCCAAAAGCGGGCGAGTAAATTATATGTATCTTGAGTCTGCTAGGTTGCGTTTGCGGAATTTCACCGAAGCCGATGAAGAATCTTTTTTTGCGTACCGCAACGAGCCGCAGGTCGCCAAGTATCAAGGCTGGGAAATTCCCTACCCGCGAGAGCGCGCTAGACAGTTGATTAAAACTATGAAGCGCGCCGACCTTCCCTTTACAGGCGAATGGACTCAATATGCGGTGGCGTTAAAATCCACCAATCAATTGGCGGGCGATATTGGTTGCTATTTCAAAAAAGAAGATGCGCGTCAGGTTGTGCTTGGATTTACCATTGCGCCTCCATATTGGCGCATGGGCTACGCCAGCGAAATTTTGCAGGTTTTTATAAATTTTCTTTTTGAAAAGATGAATGTTCATCGCATTACCGCCGATTGCGACGCTGAGAATACCGCTTCCTATCGCACGTTGGAAAAACTGGGCTTTCGCCGCGAAGCGCACTTCATCGAAAGTTTTCTAATGAACGGCGTCTATACCAGCGAATATTATTACGCCATTTTGGAGCGCGAATGGCGGCAAAGAGAGTCTCCCAGTTTGTAATGATTCGTCACGATTTCTGCATTTAGGGGTTTTATATGAACTAGAATTTACCTTGAAATTTTTGGAGGAACAATGCAAGAGAAGATAGTCATTACCGGCATGGGTACGGTTAATCCGCTGGGGTTAAACGTGCAAGAATCTTGGAATAACTTAATTGCGGGCGTTTCCGGCGTGGCAAATATTAGCCTGTTTGACCCCGCGCCTTTGCAAGTGAAAATTGCGGCGGAGGTCAAGAACTTTCACCCCGAAGAATTTATGGACGCAAAAGAAGCCCGCCGCCGCGACCGCTTTGAGCAGTTTGCGGTTGCCGCCGCCAAACAGGCGTTGGCGCAATCTGGCTTGCAGATTACCGCAGAAAATGCGCCGCGAGTGAGCGTCATCATTTCCTCCGCCATTGGCGGGTTGCAATCCTTGCAAGACGCCATCATCACAAATTACAACGAAGGACCGCGCCGCGTTAGCCCGTTTTTAATTCCTATGCTCATGGCAAACGGCGGGGCAGGCATGACCGCCATTGAATTTGGCATTAAGGGACCGTGCTTTTCTGTCGCTTCGGCGTGCGCTTCTGGCGCGGATGGCATTGGCTCGGCGTTGATGATGTTGCGCGCCGGAATGATTGACGCGGCGGTGACGGGCGCGTCTGAGGCAACCATCACCTCCACAGGAGTCGCCGCCTTTGACCGTGTGGGCGCGATGTCGCGCCGCGCCGCGCAGGAACATACCCCGCAGCCTTTTGATAAAAATAGAGACGGGCTGGTCATGGGCGAGGGCGCGGCGGTGGTGGTCTTGGAGCGCGAATCGGACGCAAAGGCGCGCGGCGCAACTATTTTTGCGGAGCTGGCTGGCTACGGCGCAACTGCGGATGCGTACCATGTTACGGCGCCGCATGATTCCGGCGAGGGCGGCGCTGCCGCCATTCAGATGGCGTTGCGCGCAGCGGGCGCAAGCGCGGCGGACTTGGGCTACATCAACGCGCACGGCACAGGCACGCTGCTCAACGACCAATCGGAAACCCGCGCCATTAAAGCCGCGCTAGGCGATTGGGCGTATAAAATCCCCGTGTCTTCTACAAAATCTATGACTGGTCACATGATGGGCGCTACCGGCGCGTTGGAACTTATTTTTTGCGCGATGGCGATTCGGGAAGGCGTTTTGCCGCCGACCATTAATTATCAAACCCCCGACCCCGAATGTGACCTGGATTACATTCCCAATCAGGCGCGCCGCGCAAATATTTCGCTTGCCATTAGCAACGCGTTTGGCTTTGGCGGTCATAACGCCGTGCTGGCGATTCGTAAATATTAAAATTTTCTCCAAACAGAATCGGGGCGCGCCATTTCCGCCACAATGTCAAAAGTGGAAAGCGCTCCCAGTGGAAATGCGTCTGGTTCGTTTTGGTCAATGACCAATAGGCGATGATGATGATTTTCCATAAGCGTTTCCGCTGCATGGCGCAGGCTGACGCGCATATCTACCGTAAGCGCGGGGTGCATTATTTGCCCCGCGCTTATATTTTTATTTACGTCCGGTTTTAGCAGAGGCAGCAGGTCGTACCCGCTGATGATGCCCAACGCCGCGCCGCGCGCATTGACGACCACAACGGAGCGCCAACCGGAAGAGCTCATGGCGTAAGCGGCGGAAAGCGCGGGCGCTGTATTGCGGCAGGCGAGAATCGCGTGGGACATCACGTCCGCCACGGTTGCCCGTTCAGGTTTAATTTCGCGGGTCAGGCTTGTCGCAAAATCGGACAGTGAGAGAACGCCGACAGGTTTGTTCTTGTTAGAGACAAGAAAACGGGCAACGCCTGTTTGCTGAAAGCGCGCAATCACTTCCGGCAGCGGCGCGTTTGCGTCAATAGAATCTACGGGGGAGGACATCAGTTCGGCGGCGGTGATGGCTCGCATGGCGGATAGGCTTTCTTTATCTGGCGAAAGCCATTCACCCGCTATTACGTCAAAGTCGGTAATGACGCCCAATATATTTTCTGGTGTTTCTGCTACAAACAGCGCGTGAACTTGATGTTGGTCTAGCAGCGCGGCAACTTCTCCGAGCGGCGCGTTAGGCGGGCAGAAGATGATGGCGGGCTTCATTAAATCTTTGGCGCGTTTTGTCATGGCGTTTCCTTTTCTCTTATGGCGCGCGTGTTGCGCCGCCCTGAAATTATAATCTCGCCTTCGGTTTATAATCAACTAATGCAGAAGAAAAAAAACCCCGCTTATGTTGGCTTTGGAATGCTAACGCCCGTTTACGTGATGGCGTTGGACGCTCTGCCCAAGCGTAACACGGGCGCGTTGGTGAATCAGGTCAGCGAGTATGTCTATGATGACGCGGCGATTATTGCCTGCAATCTTAGCCAGTGGAAGATTCCCTCCGCAATGATTGGCTCTGCCGTAGGCGATGATTTACTGGGGCATTACGTTGCGGGAACTTTGAAGGCGATGAAGGTGCAGGGCGAGGTGCGCTTCACGCGCAAATATAAAACTCCGTTGGAGGTAAACGTCTCGGATAAAACCGGCGCGCGAACTTATTTTTGGCAGCGCAACGCGGAAATTTTATCCACATTGGATAGCGCCGACCTTTCTATGTTGCGGCGGGCTAAATTGTTGTATGTAGATTGGTACGACGGCGATTATATTATTCGCGCCATGAATGAGGCGCGGCGCATGGGCGCGCCTGTTTTCCTTAATGTAGAACACGCGCACAAAAACGCGGATATTGTTGAGAAGTATGCAAGCCGCGCCACCATTTGTCAGGCGGTGACGGATGATGCGCAAATTGGCAGAAAAAGCGCCATGCTCAACGTGGCAAAAAAATTGCTACGGGCGGGCATTCAAACCGCCATCGTCACAATGGCGCGCCAGGGCTGTTTAGTGATTCAGGGCGATGAAATGATTCGCGTGTACGCTCCTAAAATTAAAGCCGTAGATGGTTCGGGCGCGGGCGCAACTTTTTCTTCTGGGTTTATTTACGGCTATTTGCGTAAGTGGAGTTTGGAGGAGACGGCGCGTTTTGCGATTGCCGCCGCCTCGCTCAAAGTGACGCGGCTGGGGTTGAAGATGTTTCCCATCAAAGAAATTAAGCGTCTTGCCGCCACGCTGCGCGTTGAGCGCATGACATACCGCGATAATCAATTTTTTGAATTGGATACACTGTTGCCGCAGGCTGCGCCTTTGGCGCGGAAAATACTGCCGCCTAAAAAAACGGAACGCAAGAAGATTAAGAAATCGTTGGTGGAATAACAATCTTTGAGATTTTTTGCAGCGCGTCCGTAGTGATGTTATATGCTTTGCCAAAGCCTGCCACAAAACGCCCGCCGCGCGGCTTAATGCGCCATAGCGAAAAATCTGCCAATGTGAAGAGCGCGGCGGAGGCGGGAAATTTTGCCAAGTATTTTTGCTTGATGAGCGTATACCCCGGCTCGCCGTTTTGAATTATCTCGGCGTAGGCGCGTAACGAAATCCGCGCCAGAGTTTGCGGGTCGTGGCGCCCGTCGTCCGCTTCTGCAATCAGCAGGCTGACGCGCTTGTCTTTTATCATATCCATTGTATGTTGCGCCAGCTTGCTGACGTGGATGTAAAACTCGGAAAAATCATCGGCGCAGGCAAATGCCGTCATGGAAATTTGCGGCGCTTCATCGCGCAGAGTTGCAAGACCGGCAACGCGCGCGCCGCGCAACAACTGCGCCAAAACAATTTCAGAAGATGAATCCATTTATTCTCCTGCGGCGGGGTTGTCCAGTCGGATTCCATGACCGCGCACCGTGTCTATATATTGATGCGTTGGGTCCAGCGCGGCAATTCTATCGCGCAGTCGGCGGATGAGCGCGTCTAACGCTTGGTCGGATACTCCGGCGGTTTGCTCCTCGCCCCAGACCGCCGCCACCAATTTCGAGCGCCCAACGACCTGCCCTTGATTTTCATATAAATGCCACAGCAGTTTGAATTGCTGCGCCGAGAGCGGAGGAGTTATCTGTTGTTGATTTACCCAGACTTGCCGCGATTTTTGGTCCATCAGTAGATGGACGGCGCGGCTGCCATTTTCTGTCAGCGGCATGGTTGCATCTGACGTGATGAATAAAAATTGTTGCGCCAGCGCCACGCCCAATACATCCCCATCTTGTAACATGATGGGCGCGGTTAATTCCACGCTGTTATGATACGTTCCATTTTTACTGCCTAAATCTTCAATCGTCACGCCTTCGGGCGTAGGCGTAATGCGCGCATGATAACGCGAGACTTGCCGGTCTTGCACGTTGATGTCGCAGCTCGGGTCGCGCCCTACCATCAACGTATGAGTTAATGCCCAGCGCTGCCCTTTTAAGGGTCCGTCTTGCGCGACTAAAAAAGGATACTCTTCTTCACGATTCATAATAATTGCCTCAATACATGGATGATAAAAACTACACATTCAAGCGCCTTGCGGCAAACTTTCTCTTTCAAAAGACGTTTATAATATAGCAGAAAAGCGCTCATCTGTGCATGGCATTTTAGGGCTTCGTATGCTCTTGAAATGCAGGCGATACACGCCGAAAATATCGTCAGCCAGCGCAGCGCAAAAGAATTGCCTTAAGGAGAAGAAGGTTGCCTCAGCCCCTGCAAAAAGGGCAGATATTGCGCGACCGCTACCAAATCCGCGAACAAATTGGACAAGGCGGCGCAAGCAGCATTTACCTTGCCGAAGACAAACGTCTGCAAGGTCGTTTATGCGCGCTTAAAGAAGTCGAGCATAATTTGTCGCTTTCCCCAGAGATGTTTAAGCAAGCCCGCGAGCAGTTTTTCCGCGAGGCTTCTGTTCTTGCGCGTCTCGACCATCCCAATCTTCCCAAAGTCTCGGACTTTTTCTCCGTGCATGAGCGCGATTATCTTGTGATGGATTATGTGCCGGGCAAAGACCTGCGCGAACTTGCGTTAGAGGCGCGCCGCAACAAGCATTTTCTTGCTGAGCAAGATGTCTTGCGATGGGCAAAACAAATTGCCGAAGCGTTAGACTATCTGCACGGGCAGCAGCCTCCCATTATTCACCGCGACATTAAACCTAGCAACTTAAAAATTACGCCCAGCGGATTTATCAAATTGGTGGATTTTGGCTTGGTGAAAATTATGGCGCCGGATGAAGTGACCATAACCGTCATTCAGGGACAAGGCACGGCTCTTTATACGCCGTTGGAACAATACGGCGGAGACGATACGCATACCGATATTCGCGCTGATATTTTTTCTTTTGGCGCGACTCTCTATCATCTATTGACCAATGAGCCGCCAGCCGAAGCGCGAAAACGCTTTTTGGACGCCCGCAGTTTGATTCCTCCGCGCGAGGCGAATCCTAGCCTCAGCCCCTACGTCGAAAGAGCCATCCTCTGGGCTATGGCGCTTCATCCAGATGACCGCCCGAAGACCGTCATGGAATTTTTTGATGCGCTCACGGGCTACCGAGACGCGCCTGACCGCACAGATAAAAATCGCAGAATATCATCCTACCCCGCCGATTTTTCTCAAGAGCAAGCGGCAGAATACCTTGCTGTTGGCTTGCTTTTGATGGGGATGTTGGCTACCTTGCTACGCTAAAAGTCGCTTGCCTTTTTTAGCGTGCGGCAAAAGGAGCATAACTCCGGCGCAGAGGTTGGCTGCCCGCATTGTTCGCATGGATGCAAATTTCCCGCGCGCGGCGTTTGCTCAATAAATAAATCCCCCCGTTCTTTTGCTTCCAGAAAATTCAAATAAAAGGTCAATTTTGCTCCGGGTCGCGCCGCTTCTAATTGATTTAGCGTCTCTTTATAAAAGATGGATTGCGAACCGTCCGCAAATGGACATTCTTCGTAAATATATTCAATGCCGCGCAGCAGCGCGTAGGCGGTCATTTCGCGCTCATAAAATCTGCATAGCGGTTTTGCCTTGCGCGCCAGCCCGTCAGATGATGCGGGCAGGACAGGACTCTGCCGCACAATATATTCGCTCAGCCAGTTGAGTGTGTTGCCAAATAAATCCGCCGCTTCATCGTCCAAATTATGACCGGTGGCTAAAACGTGATAGCCCAAGTCGCGCGCCATGCGATTCATCTCGTGGCGTTTTGCCAGCCCGCACACCGCGCACGGTCTATTGTGACCGCGATAACTGATGACGGCAAGTTGCGGGATGGTCTTGCCGTATTCCTTTTGAATATCCACAACGTGCAATTTGAGGTTGCGCTCCTGCGCGAATTTTTCCGCCAGCCGTTGCGATTCGCGCGAATAGTCAATGCCTTCATCTATGCCTAGCGCAAGGTACAAACCGTCCGCTTGATAGCCCAGCCGCGCAAGAATATCCCATAGCGAAAGCGAATCTTTCCCGCCTGAAACCGCCACGAGAATTTTTTCCTCATGCGTAAACATCTTATATTTTTTGATGAAGCGTTCGGTCTGTTCTGGAATCCATTCCAAAAAATGTTCTTTACACAACGCCAATTTATGCTGACGCATGTGAATAGACGCTTTATTTTCGCATTTACGGCATTTCATTTTTAACCGCCTGAAATAACCGCAATTAATTTAATCACGTCGCCGCCGCGCAAAATCTCATCGTCTGTTAGCATTTCGCCATCGCGGGTTGCAATTACTGCCTCTGGCGCAATGTTTGCTTTTTTTAGCGCGTCCAATAAAGTCATGCCGGGTTTTACCTCGTATTCTTTGTCGCGTAGAATTAATTTTGCAGTCAATGTTTCTCCTTGAAGTTTGGCGGCGCAAGATTTTTTTGTCGCTCTTTGAAGTTTGAAATTCTATCATTTTTTATGTTGCGGGGTACAATGCCGCCATGACTCAATACAAAAGGAAGATTGGCGCATGGGGCGAACAAGTCGCCGCCGACTGGCTGGTCGCTCAGCGTGGGTACAAAATCTGCGCCCGTAATGTTCGCACGCCCTACGGCGAAATTGACCTTATCGCTGAATTGGGCGACGTGACAATTTTTGTGGAAGTAAAAACGCTCACCAGCAGTAAAACTCTTTTGCCGGAGGATAATATTACCCCGCGTAAAATGAGGCATATGCTTGCGTGCGCGCAAAATTACGCAGACGAGCGCGGCATTGACCATTGGCAAATTGACGTTGTCGCGGTGGAGGGCAAGCCCGCCGACTCCGAGCCGCTCATCACGCATTTTGAGAATGCCGCCTAATTGGTATAATCCCTCCATCCAACCACAAGGAAAATATTATGGCAAACATCATTGGACCAGACGTCAGCTTTTACCAAGACGACCCCGAAACCCCGCAAGGCATTGACTTTCCAAAAATGCGTAAAAGCGCGGAATTTGTCATCGTCCGTGCCGGACAAAACCTATGGGTAGATTCCGACTTCAAAGTAAACTGGCGCGAAGCCAAAGCGGCGGGCTTTCCGCGTGGCTCCTATTGGTTTTACGACAGCCGCGCCGACCCAAAACGTCAGGCAGAATTATGGGCGGCTCAATTTGCGGGTGATTTTGGCGAACTGCCGCTCTTTGCCGACTTTGAAGAAAATTACGGCGGCGCATACAAGGGCTGGAAAAACTGGTACACCTTTTTGGAGCGACTCAAACAACTTATTGGAACAAAAGAAATTTCCATTTACAGCGCTTATTATTATTGGCGCGACAACGCTCCCAACGCAACCACCCAAGCCAGCGCATTGGAATACTTTCATCAATACCCGTTATGGATTGCCCACTACGGCGCAGTTAAACCCAACATTCCAAAACCCTGGAGCGCGGACGAATGGCTCTTTTGGCAATTCACCGAAGGCGGAGACGGTAAACTCTACGGCGTAGAAAGCAATGGCATAGACCTTAACTACTTCAATGGAGATTTGCAAACTTTTCGCGCCCGCTTCCACTTGACGGACGCGCCGCCTCCGCCTCCGCCCGTAGATGTTCCGCCGGGCGACAACGGCGTTCCCACCGGCAAAATGTACACGACCACCGCGCAGCCTTCCCTCAAAGTGCGCGAAGGACCCGGCACAAGTTACACTTCCATTGGCTCTATCTTTCCAAATGAACTGGTCGAAGAAATTGGCGCAAACACGGGGCGCACATGGTTGCGAATCCGCAAGCCAGATAACAGTCTCATTGGCTGGTGTTTTGCTACCTACCTAAAATTAGTCAGCGAAACAACCCCGTCGCCCACAGACCCAACCCCGCCGACAGATCCAACTCCGCCGACAGACCCAACCCCGCCGCCCGTAGATAACGGAACGCCTACCGGTAAAATGTATCTTGTCACCGCTCAGCCTTCCCTCAAAGTGCGCGAAGGACCCGGCACAGGCTACGACTCCATTGGGCTGTTATATCCAAATGAAAAAGTGGAAGAAATGGGCGCAAACGCAGACCGCACATGGTTGCGCGTTCGCAAGCCAGACAACAGCCTCAATGGATGGAGTTTTGCCGCTTACCTCAAACCCGTAACCTCCACGCCGCCTACGCCGCCCCCGCCAGATTCAACTCCCAGCGGCGAGCCTGCGCCATTGGATGAAGACAAGCGCTGGTATCGAGTCGCTATCGCGCCGCTTTCTCTACGGGCGGAGCCTTCCTCCGCATCTAAAATACTCGCCACCTTGACTGCGAGCGATACCTTCCCTGCGTTGGATGAATCCAACTCAAACTGGATTCAACTGCGCCGCGTGGATGGTCTTACTGGCTGGTGCGAAAAGAAAAATCTGACTCTCGTCAGCGCAACTCGTCCAAACTCCATTCGCCAAACCTTGCTGCGCGGCGTAACCTATTTATACAAAGATTTAACTGCCCCGCGCAAAAACCGTATGCACGTCATGGCGGTAGATTTGCAAACCATCGGCTTGGAATTTTTAGTTACGCCCGCCAGCCATTCCAGCGGATTACTCTGCGCGCGCGCGACTTCTAAATTCCTCAAAGATTTCAATTTGCAATTCGCCATTAATGGAGATGGATTTATCTATTTAGACCCCGCTTCCTACCCGCCCGAAACATATTGCGCGGGCGGCGGCTCGCCGGTGAAGGCAAACGGCTTTGCCGCTTCTCGCGGCAAAGTTTATTCGCCAAAGAAAACCGCGCAACCGATTGTGTACATCAGCGCAAAGAATCAAGTTTCGGTGAATGGCGCTCCAAAGGCAATTTTCAACGCGGTTTCCGGCGACCGCCTGGTTGTGCAAAATGGCGCGGCGGTAAAAAACCTTGCGGCGACAACGCCCGCTCCGCGTACGGCAATTGGACTTAGCAAAAATGGACGTTGGTTTATTTTTATGGTGATAGATGGTCGCCAGCCCGCTTTTAGTGAAGGCGTTACCTTTCCAGAATTAGCGACGCAACTCCTCTCTTATGGCGTATTTACCGGCGTTAATATGGATGGCGGCGGTTCGTCCGCGATGGTCATTCGCGGCGTAGATGGCAACCCGCGCGTGCTAAACTCGCCGGTGGATGAAAACACTCCCGGCAAGGAGCGCAAGGTTGCCAATCATCTTGGCTTGTTTGTAAAATAAACGTATCGTTTGAATTGCAGAGGCGCAAAACGAATTTTCCCCGTCAGGCTACGGCTTGGCGGGGATTTTTTTTGCAAAAAAACTAAGTAGTTTTACGGACGCATTTTCCGTATTTTATTGATAGTTTATTTTTCCCTTTAAATCTATACTGACAATAGAAAACATCGTACCGAAAACGGCAAACCTGTCGAAAGGCAGAGACGCAAAGTTATGGGTCTAAGGCTGAAAGGCTAAGACTGCCAGACTACCGAAAACGAGCCCTTGAAGTCGCAAAATCGTTCTGAACGCGGTTGAGAGCTCGTAAAGGAGCCTCAATGAACGCACAAGAACGATTTTCAATTAAAGTCAAATCTCTGGTACTGGGGGCAATGGTTGCGGCGCTCTTCGCCGCATTGCTCTTCCCCGCTCCCGCGCTCGCCGCTTCCGCTCCTCTGGCTTCTAGCGTAACTTTGTCCACTGGCTCTGCGCTGAGCGTTGTACAACAACCTCAAAACGACCCGCGCTTTGTCTCCCGTGAGAAAAACGCCGCCACGCAATTTAGCATGGCGGCAAAATTAGGAAATGTCGGTTTGCTGGCGCACAATACGCTGGCGGGCGCGCAGTTTGGCAAACTGGCATTGGGCGATAAATTGACCGTTTCTTACAGCGATGGGCGCACAGAAACCTTTGTGGTGACGGCGGCGCTACGCTACCAAGTTCTACCCAATGGAAAATATCTTGACTTATCCAGCGGCGCAACCCAAAGCGCGGGCGATGTCTTCCACGCGGCATACGGCGGCGCGTATCACCTGACTCTGCAAACCTGCATCACCGCTGACGGCAACAACGAGTGGGGCAGACTCTTCATCATTGCTCAGCCAATGGCGCAATAAGAAAAGCGCAAAAAAATCCGAGGTCTCAAAGACTTCGGATTTTTGATTCTTTGAATTTACTTTGCCCGACGCAGATTTAGGTTAGTGAAACTGCCTTCGCTGAAAACATCGAAGAAGATACCGGCTTGCCCTTCAGGATAAAGCGTATCCTGCGTCCGCCCAATTTCCGCGCCATTGAGAGAGAGAATTAGGTTGCTTTCATTGCAAGTCGCGCTCATTTGCATATTTTCAGGCGAGAAGTTTTCCACAGTTCCTTGTGCCAGAATGGTGAGATATTTAGCGTTGGGCAGACCATTATCACCAAGCACATCCCGCCGAATATACCACCTGCCGTCTGGTTGGATGTAAAACTCATACTGTCCAATCGCTGTTGCGCGACAGAATAAAGCCACAGCGCCGCCTTTGCTGGCGAGTGTTACGTCCGCGCTGATTTCAATGGGCAAATCATATAAGTCTGGTTGATAGGTGAAAAGCGTCAGGCTTTTTGTGTTTTCTGTTACTGATATGGAATTGCCCGTAATGTGTTTTCCAATAACAAATGGGTTGTATGTTTTCTTCCATAGGCAAGGATTTGCATCTCGTCCCCACCAACCATCGCCACAGCCATTTGTAAAGTTGGTCATATCCCAGTCGAAAATTGTCTCGCCGGGCAGGTAGGTGGGGATGGAGACCTGGTTGAGCAGGGGATTTAATATGGGCGGCGGCATTTGACTCTGGAAGACTGTAAGCGCAACTTTAGTGATTTTGACTTCGGAGCCTTCATACACATCCCAGCCAACTGCGCCTTGAACTGTGGAGTAATCGGGCAGTTCCACACTGGCGAGAGTCTCACCGTTAACCTTAAATGTGATACGGGGACCGACGCAACTTAAGGTCAATTGGTTTTGACCGTTCTGAATGGCTGAACTGTGTCCGTTTGCCAGAATTTTTTCATAGTTCAGTACCAGATTCCAGCCGCCATCGCGATTAATTTCCGCCCCAATCAGGCTGGCGCTTTCATTGCGGCAGTGTAGGTTGAGGGCGCCAGAAGATAGAAATTCCGCTTCCAGAATAAATTCGCTATCTGCGAATTTATCATTGCTGAACGGGTGCAAGGCATTATTCCTAGGCGTCAGCGACAGGGCGTTGTCTTGAATTTTCAGGCGTTCAGTATCCATCAGGTCTAAATTAAATGTTGAAGCAATTTCCTCTGGCGTGTCGAAGGTCTCTTCGTAAATCACGTCGCCCACCTTTGGCATTTTGGGAGCATCTGCCGTGCGGACGGCGTAATTGAGCATGGCGCTGCGCGGGTTGCCGTACGGATTATCTATAAAGAGAAAGCCATAACGACCGCTGGTCCAGGTATTATCTTCGGCGGATAATATCTGTTCACCGTTCAATTTGACCGAAATTTGATTCCCGATGCAAGTCAGAGTCAGGTTGACTTGACTCTGTGAGCCAACGTATACAACGCCTAGGATGGTGTCCGCGCCCGTGAATTTCCCCTGCTCGTCGCGTTGTTTACGCACCAGGATAACTGGGTTATCTTTACCGTCACTCAGGTGAAAGGCTTCATACCAACCATCTTCGCTGTAGCGACAAACTAATCCGCGCCTGAACAAGTAAACAGGGTGAATATCTGCGCTGATTTCTACATCGGCGGCGGGGTCAAAATCGTTGATATACAGGTAGGTATGCGGGGAAACCTCTCCGCCGGGACCGCCAAAGAGAATGGGAGAACCAGGAATGCCTATCACCCCTAAATCTGTTCTCTCCCAATAGGGATTCAAATCATCCAGACGGGCAAAGTCGGTGGAGTAGATGATTCTCTCTGCGGCGGGGGTGGGCGCGGGACCCAGTAGGTTGGTCTCGTTCCATTGGGCGCGGCGGACGCTGAAATGATTCATCGCGTTCCAATCATCGGGTAGGGCAAAACTCCAGCCGAGGAAGCCGACCTTGCCCGTTGGAAAGGTCGTGTCGTGCAGAGACGCCATTTTCTCGCCCTCAATATAAAAGGTCAGACGGTCGCCTTTGCATTCGACCCGCAGGTCTGCATCTTTTTCTATCCACTTTGGTGTGGTTGCAGACGAGATAACGTGAAAGCGAAACTGTCCGCTTTCATCAGGCTTGACCAGACGGACACTCCACACCCCATACGACTCGACCATGAATTGATACCAACCCGCCTCGCTGTAGCGGCAGACCAGCCCTAATCCTCCGTGTCCCTCAAAGGGCGCGGTTCCGCTGGCAGAAATATCCACATCCGCAGTTCCTAGGTCTTTGTTATAGATGACGAAGGTGCGGTTGTTCGCGCCTTGTCGAAAATGATACGCGCCGTTTTTGGCGAATACTTCATAGCCTTCGGTGACAAAATCTTTTTTATCCATCGAGTAGGCGAAGGTTTTCCAGTCGGTCAGGCTTGGGTCGCCGTCATCGAATTCGGTCTGGTAGAGAGTTAGCTCGCCTTCGGGAATGGACGTGGGGCGCAGGGTGGCTGTCGAAACGGGAGCAGGCGTCGGGGTGGCAGGCTCAAGCGCAGCCACCTGCGTGGGTGCGGATTCGCCCTGCGGGGCAGAATCTGCTTGCGGGGTTTTTCCTTCCCCCCAGTCCTCCACGGTGATGTTGTCAAATGTGCCTGCGCCGGCTGTCTCAGCGGCGTATCCAAAGTTAAGACTGCCGCTGGTAAACGCGCCATCTCGCGCCGAACCCAGTTCCACATTGTTAACCAGCAGAGTCAATTGGTCGCCAACACAGCGAGCCGACAAGCGGTTTTTATCTATTTTGATTTGGTCTGACCAGCCTTCGGCAAGAATGGATTCGCCGTTGCGAATGCTCCAGCGTCCATCGTTGGCAATATTGAAGCCATAACGCCCGCTGGCGTCGGGCTGCATTCGGCAGGCGAGGCTAATTTCCACGCGGGTTTGAACGAGAAACTCGACTTCCACGTTAATTTGCGCGTTGCCAAAGTTAAAGTCTTGGCTTTCGAGGAAGCCGCTGGGGTACTCAAATAGATATTTCCCATCTTGGGTGTTTTTGAGCCAGTCATATTGCCCGGGCGCGCCGACATGCCAGCCGAAAAAGGCAGCCTCGTTATCAAAAGTTAGGGCGTAGAGAAGGTTGTGACCGAGCGATTCGGTGGGCGCTGAATCTTTGGGCGAACAAGCTGCGATGATAAACGCAAAACCTAAGCAGGTAAAAAAAATATTTCGCAAGGTATTCATATCATCCTCTATTGAAATGGGCTGTGGTATTAGGCAACTCTTTTCGTGAAATATAACACAAGTTTTATTTCCCGCTTGGGCGTTGAACAGTGCAGAAAAAATAAATTGAGTTAGATCTCGCCTGTGCTAAAAATAAAATTTTCTGGTCATTAAAATAAAAAAGACTTCGGAAATCTGGGTGACTTCCGAAGTCTTCGATTACACCAACATTCGCACGGGATTTTCTAAAAATTCCGCCAGTTTCTGCATAAACTGCGCCGCCTCCGCGCCGTCACTGATGCGATGGTCCACGGAGAGGGTGGCTTTCATCCGCCAGCCGACTTTGACCGCGCCGCCTTCCACGACGGGAATTTCCCGCGCCGACCCCAAAGCGAGAATCGCCGCCTCAGGCGGGTTGATGATGGCGGTGAAATTTTCCACGTCATACATTCCCAAATTGGAAGTTGAAAACGTCGAGCCGTCCACATCCTCCGGCTTGACCTTGCCTTCGCGCGCGCGTCCCGCCATCGTCTTAATTTCGGACGAGATGACGCGCAGCGGTTTTGCGTCTGTGTCTTTCACGACTACGGTCATCAACCCGCCCGGAACAGTCACCGCCACGCCGACATTGACGCGACCAAACTGGACGATTTCGCTCCCGCGCAGAGTCGCATTCAAGTTGGGGAACTGGCGCAGCGACAATGCCACAGCCTTAATAATAAAATCATTCACCGAGACTTTTTCGCCGTCCGGCAAATAGGCGTTGATTTGCTTCCGCAATTCCATCAGCGCGTCCATCTTATACTCATGGCTGACGTAAAAATGCGGGATGGTGGTTTTTGATTCCACCAATCTGCGTCCAATGGCTTGGCGTAATTTAGTTGTGCTGGTTGTCTTGTCTGCTGGTTGGCTAGTCTGCTGGTTAACTAGTTGACTAGCGACTAACTGACTAGCGACTAGCGGACTAGTGACTAACCTCTCAATATCACGCCGCACAATTCGCCCGCCGGGACCCGTGCCTTGCACGTTGGATAAATCCACTTTCCGCTCGCGCGCAATTTTCTTCGCAAGCGGCGAAGCCTTGATGCTGGGTGACTGCTCACTGGTCACTGGCTCACTAATTACTGCTCCACTGCTTACTGCTCCGCTGGCTACTGCTTCACTGGTTACTGGCTCACTGGCTACTGCTCCACTGGTCACTGTCTCGCCTGCATTCCCAATTACCGCAATTGCCGCATTCACGGGGACAATGCTGCCTTGTTCCACGACATGCTGTAACACCACGCCGCTGGCGGAAGATTCCACTTCCACCGTGGCTTTATCCGTTTCAATTTCGGCAAGCACATCGCCCTTATTGATGTTTTCGCCAACTTGCTTAACCCAGCGGACGAGCAAACCTTCCGCCATGTCAAAGCCGAGTTTGGGCATATTGATAGTTTCAGCCATTATTTCAAAACCTCCTTTGCGGCGGAGATGATGTCCGCCACTTGGGGCAGGGCGGCTTGTTCCAGCGCGCGGTTATACGGTAGCGGAACTTCCTTCTGCGCCACGCGCAGAATCGGCGCGTCCACATAATCGAACGCTTCTTCGTAAATGCGGCTGACCACTTCGCTGCCCACGCCGTAAGACTTCCAGCCTTCTTCCACGACAATGGCGCGATTTGTTTTCTTGAAGGATTCTAACGCCGGCTCCATGTCTAACGGACGGAGAGTCCGCAAGTCCACCACTTCGGCTTGAATGCCTTCCTTCGCCAACTCGTCCGCCGCTTTCATGGAAAGTTCAAGACCTTTGCAGTAGGTCACAATCGTCAAGTCTTTGCCTTCGCGCTGTACTTTGGATTTTCCGATGGGAATTAAATATTCGCCATCCGGCACTTCGCCGCGCACTTGATACATCGTTGCGTGTTCGATGAATAAAATCGGGTCATTGGAACGAATAGCGGATTTAAGCAGCCCCTTTGCATCCGCTGGCGTGCCGGGAGAGACAACCTTAAGCCCGGGAAAATGCGCGAAGATCGCGTCTGGCGTCTGCGAGTGAGTCGCGCCCAGTTGCCGACCTCCGCCGCCAACGGCGCGAATCACCATCGGAAGCGTGAACTGTCCGCCGAACATATAATGCAATTTCGCGGCTTGATTGACGATGTAATCCATCGCTGAGAAAGCGAAGTTAATCGTCATTAACTCTGCGATGGGGCGCTGACCGACCATTGCCGCGCCAATCGCCGCGCCGATGATGGCGTTTTCTGCGATGGGCGTATCCTTCACCCGCGCCGCGCCGTACTTGTCATAAAACCCTTTGGTGACGGCGTAAGTGCCGCCCCACACGCCGACCTCTTCGCCGAGAATAAAAACGGCGGGGTCTAAATCCATTTCTTCCATCAAAGCCTGCGAGATTGCCTCGCGCATTGTAATTTTTGCCATGTGTAAACTCCGTTGAAGCCCGTAACTGGTAACTGGTTACTGATAACTTGTTACTGGTTACTGATAACTGGTTACTGGTCACTGATTTCTGTTTTTATTCCGTGTAAATATCCGCAAACAATTCCGACATTTCAGGTTCGGGGCTTGCTTCCGCAAACTCCACCGCCTTGTTAATTTCCTCTTCCACTCGCGCTTCAATTTCATCCAGCGCTTTGCGCGTGGCGAGTTTTTTCTCTAAAAGATGTTTGTTGAAAATTCCAATCGGGTCGCTTTCCTGCCACTTCTTCACTTCTTCCGCCTTGCGGTAGCGTTCCGGGTCGCCCATGGAATGTCCGCGAAAACGGTAGGTGTTGATTTCCAGCAAGTACGGCTGTCCTTCCTTGCGGACGTATGCCAGCGCTTCTTGCGCCGCTTCGTAAACTTTCATCACATCCATGCCGTCCACTGCGGAATTTTTCATCCCGTAGCCTTCCGCCTTTTGGCGAATTTCATCCACCGCAGAGGCGCGTTCCACTGCCGTTCCCATGCCGTATTGATTGTTCTCACAAACCCACAACACGCGCAAGCCCCAGGTTTTAGCAAGGTTCAACGCCTCGTGAAAATATCCGATGTTAGTCGCGCCATCGCCAAACATACAAATCGTCACGTTGTCGTTGCCCGCGTATTGGTCGCCCAGCGCCAAGCCAGAAGCGATGGGCAAATGCCCGCCCACAATGGCGTGACCGCCCCACATATTTTTGGATGTATCCGCCATGTGCATGGAGCCGCCCTTGCCTTTGGAAACGCCCGTTGCCTTGCCGAGCAATTCCGCCATCACTTCATTGGCGGAGATGCCGCAGTTCAGCGCAACGCCGTGGTCGCGGTAGGCGGTTATCACGCGGTCACGCGGCTCACGCGCCGCAATTAGCCCCGTGCTAACGGCTTCTTGCCCAATATATAGGTGCATAAAACCGCCAATTTTGCCCGCTTGGTACAACTCTGCGCCGCGTTCTTCCAAACGGCGAATGAGAACCATTTGGTAATAAAGGTCTAGCATTTGTTCTTTTTTCATATACTCTCTCCGTGTGTAGATTCGGGGGAAACAACACCCGATAAACGTATAAGTGGCGTTTTTTTAACAAGACGCGCATTATATCAGACAAAAAAAGTCTAAAATTAAACGTGATAGATTCTGACAGCCCAAAATTTTTTTTGCGATACAATCATTTTATGAACTGGCTCACTGGCTCGTCCAAACAAAATGAAATCAAAAAACAAATTGCTCTATTGGCGGATGAAACAACCCGCAATTCTGCCGCCCGTGAATTGATAGCGCTGGGCGCTGAAGCCGCGCCGTTTTTGATTGCCGCGCTTCAGACTCAGGGCAAGGAGATTCTAGCCATCCAGCAGATTCTCGCCCGTATGTCTTTTGCCGCGCCAGAATTGATTCGCCAATTGCAGAGCGGGCATCCGCTTGTGCGCGGAAGAGTCGCCGAAATCTTCGCGTTGAGCAAAGACAAAAGCGCCCTGCCCGCCTTGCTAGACGCGGCAAAGGGCGAATACTTTACGGTACGCGCGCGCGCCGCGTTGGCATTGGGCAATATGGGGGATGAGCGCGTCATTCCTTATTTGCTCCCGCTTTTGCAAGACAATGAATTTGAAGTTCGTTCCACCGCCTGCCTTGCCATTGCAAAATTTTGCAAGCCTTCCACGTTTGACGATATTGCCAACGTGCTGCTGGACGACCCAAAAACAGAGGCGCGTCAAGCCGCCGCGCGCGCCTTAGGCGAGACGCGCCACCCCGCAGCCTTGCCCTATTTGATGAGCGCGTTACGCGACTCTTCTTGGTGGTTTGAGCAGGAAAAACCTATTGGCGTTTTGCTTGCGGCAATTGAATTGATGGGCGCGCCCGCTTTTGAGCCTTTGCTGGAAGCGCTGACAGACAAAGAAGCCACCGTAAGAAAATATGCCGCGCTGGCGCTGGGCAGGCTGGGCGATGTTCGCGCCATCGAAGAACTGGGCATGGCGGTTTACGATTTGCATAACGAGGTCGGCAAAGCCGCCGCCGATTCGCTGGCTCAATTTGGCGCGCCCGCAGTGGAAATTCTCTGCGCCGCGTTACGCTGCCCCGAAGCCGAAGTCCGCGAGAATGCCGCGCGCGCTCTAGTTCAAATTCAAGATGCGCGCATAGCGGGGTTGTTAGTGGAGGCGCTGGAAGATTCAGACCGAGGCGTTCAAAAACAGGCATTAATTGGGTTGGGCATTTTGCGCGACTCGCGCACATGGTCGGCGCTGCAACAAGTTGCCGCCAATCGCGCCGATAAGGAACTTTCTGCGCTGGCGAAGAAGATTTTGGACGCGCTGAAATAAGTTTCTGTACTTTTTAGTCAATATTGAATATAATCTGTTTTGCATTGATATTAATTTTCACAAACGGAGAAGAAAAGATGAAAAAGATTTTGTTTGTTGTTCTTGCCTTAGCGGCAGTTGTTTTGTCTGCTTGCGGCAGCAGCGCCAGCGCTCCCGCCACGCTTGCCCCTGTTCCCGCTGAATATGCCAGCGCGACCAACCCCGGCGGGGATGCCGCCGCCGGAGCCGAAGTTTTCAAAACCAATTGCGAATCTTGCCATGGACCTCAAGGTCATGGCGATGGTCCTGCCGGAGCCGCCCTTGACCCCGCCCCGAAAAACCTTGCCGAACTGCAATTGCAAGCCAGCGATGCTTACCTTTACTGGCGCATTAACACCGGCAAAGAAGGCACGTCTATGGTGGCTTGGAAGGGCGTTTTGACGGATGAGCAAATTTGGCAAGCCGTTGCCTTCATTCGCACGCTGAAATAAATCGTAAGACCTCTCAAAGAAGCGCACTCTAATGTAGTGCGCTTCTTTTTATTTATTTAAGGTCTCATGTAAAACGACTTAAAAAAACAAGGAGAATTGATATGCCTATTTCCAGTGGAATTCCCGCCCCAAGTTTTGAACTGTTGGACGACTGCGGCGCGCCGCGTAAACTTTCCGATTTTCTCGGTCAATATGTCATCCTGTATTTTTACCCCAAAGATGATACGCCCGGCTGCTCCAAAGAAGCCTGCAATTTTCGAGACGATTACTCCGCCTATCAGCAAGCGGGCGTTGTCATTCTCGGCGTCAGCCCAGATTCGGTCAAATCGCACGCAAAATTCAAACAAAAATTTTCGCTGCCTTTTCCTCTTTTGGCGGACGAAGGGCATAAAGTCTGCGATTTATACGGCGTATGGGGACCCAAAAAATTTATGGGAAAATCCTACGAAGGCGCGTTGAGAACAACTTTTCTTATTGACCCTCATGGGCAAATTGCGCGCGTGTATGAAAACGTCCGTCCGGCGGAACATAGCGCCGAAATTTTGAAAGAACTACAAAAATGAAGAAATTTATTTTTACGGTCATTAGTCTTCTTCTTGTTGCCTGCGCCGCGCCAACGCCTGCGCCCGCGTATCACAGCGCGCCGCAAACGCAAAACGCGCCTTCGCCCGCGCCGCGCGCTCAAGCCGCTTGGCAGGCTCAACTTTCCGCGCCTGTAAACTCCTCGCCCGTCGTCAGCGGCGATTTAATCATTGTCGCCGCCGCCGATGGAAAAATCCACGCCGTTCACGCCGCAGACGGCAGCGCCGCGTGGACGTATTCAGAGCGCAAAGTGTGGGACGCTTCCATCAATGCGGATGAAACAAAAGTATGCGCCGCCGCGCAAGGCAAAGAAATATTTTGTCTTGAAGCGCAAAGCGGAAAATTGATGTGGAGTACAGCGCTGGATTTTGAAGTTCAATCTCGCCTCGCGCTGACGGGCGAGAGAATCTACGCCCCGGCGACTCTGGCGGGCGAGGGGATGCAAACCAACTTTGGCGGGCGCGTTCCGCTCATTGCGCTCCATGCGGAGACCGGTCAAATTCTTTGGCAAACGCCAACTGATAACTACATCCTGCGCCGCCCAGCCGTCAGCGGAGATTTTATTCTCACCGGCGGCGCGTATCAACTGCCCGATAAACCCGCAGGCGAAGAAGGCACAGCCTTGTATGCTTTTAATGCGGATGGCTCGCTTGTTTGGGAATATAAATCCAACGATGGGTTGATGCGTTGGCTGGAAACAGACGGCGAGCGCGTGTATTTCTCCGCCGCCACGGAAACCATCTACGCCCTCAATTTACAAAACGGCGAAAAAATTTGGAAATCAGCCCCCGGCTATTGGATGCAATTCCCCGCGCTGCAAGACGGGCAAATTTTCTTTGGCAGCGGAGACGAAGTCTTTCACGCGCTGAACTCTGCTACGGGCAAGGAAATTTGGTCACATGCCATTAACCCTTCCGCGCTCAGTCAAATTGGACGCCCTATTTTACGCGGAGATGAAATCTGGTTTCATGCCGTTACGGGCGAAGTGTACGCCCTCAATGTTCAAAGCGGCGAACAAATTGCCTCCTTCAAAACCGAACATTCCGTCCGCGTGGGCGGCGTGATTTTTGATTCATTTTACATTTTTGGCGACGCCGAAGGAATTTTATATGCGTACTCTATCCCATAAATTTTTTTTACTGTTGGCTATTCTCCTAACGCTTGCCGCTTGCCAGCCGCAAGCCGCGCCGCGCGCGCTGAACGGCGCCGCCTTGCGCGAAGTATGGCGCGTGGGTTTGGGCGCGCCCATTAATCACCCGCCGCTAAAAATTGATTCTGTTCTTCTTGTTGCTCCGGTGGGTAAACCTTTGCGCGGGCTAGATGCAAAGACCGGCAAAACATTATGGACTCTGAATGAAAACATCAAAACATGGGAACGCGCCTACGCCAGCGATGGGAAATCTTTTTTTATCGCCACGCAAGAACGCGGTTTGATAGCCCTCAACCCAAAAGACGGCAAGACCCTATGGGCTGCAAATTTGGGCATTCAATCCCAAATGCCGCCTTTTGTCTTTGAAGATGTGATATACGTCCCCACCACCTTTGCCGGTCCCGGCATGATAGGCGACCCGCTGGGGCAGGCGGTTTTGTTTGCGCTTTCAGCAACGGATGGAAAAACGCTGTGGTCTTTCAAATCCGATAATTACGTTTTGCAAACGCCTTTTAGGCAAGGCGACACCGTCTATGTGGCGGGCAGTTTCTCCGACCCGCGCAGCATTGACGAAGGCGGACACATGCGTTTGTATGCGCTCAACGCGGCGGATGGCTCTGTCAAATGGACGTACACCTCTGACGATGGTTTTGTAAAACAAATTTACGCCACAGAGGAATTTGTCTCCTATATCGCCTATCAAGATTTTCTTGTAGGCGTAGATGCAAAAACAGGCAAAGCCGCATGGCGCAGCGATACCGGCAATTGGGTTCCCACTTTCATGGGCGCGGGAGATACAGTCTATTATGGCTCGGCAAATACGCGCGTCCATGCGGTGGATATTCGCACGGGCGAGTCGCGTTGGGTATATAACATCCCCGTAGGCACGTTCAATTATTTACTCGGCGCGCCTGTTTTGGTTGCAGACGAACTCGTCTTCCTCACCCAAAACGGAGACGTGATGGCATTAGATTCCGCTTCCGGCGCGTTGCGCTGGCAATTTTTCGCCGCCGCCGCCTCGCGGACGGGACTCAGCGTTGCGGATGGCTGGCTGTTTCTCGGCGATGGCGTTGGAAACGTATACGCCTTTTCAGATTAATGCAAACCGCGCCGCAGACTCAGGGCGGGTTTTTTTCGCCCATCCAAATATTCTTTCCCCGAATTAAAAAACTCACCCCAAACTTTGGGGTGAGTTTTTTTTGCGTCAAAGCGCCGCTTACTTTTTTGCGCCTGCTAATACAATGGGACCGTCGCGGTTTTCCTCGGTGATGTCAAACTCAATGCCTGGGGGCATACGGTTATTGCGGAGACGTTCCTTCAATTTGGAAGAACCCCAATTGAAGTCGGTTTCGCCCACGGCGGAAGCGCCGAGGATGGAGGCTCCGGGCGGGGAGGAG
>Ga0172371_10000084_pt1 | contig 119721 bp, 118 predicted proteins | sample Lak12m_FD_114543 | JGI IMG/M metagenome (GOLD analysis project Ga0172371, IMG submission 114543) | Freshwater microbial communities from Kabuno Bay, South-Kivu, Congo - kab_022012_12m | ecosystem: Environmental > Aquatic > Freshwater > Lake | place: Democratic Republic of the Congo...
GAGCGCCTCCAGAGCCACCTTCGCTTTGAACGAGGGGCTGTAGTTGTTGCGCTTGGCCATGTGTTCCCTCCAGATGTGATGGCCGGTTCAACCTAACACACCTGTCCAGGATCCGGGGTCCACTAACGGCCACCCTCGCCTCCGCCGATGTCAGCCAGCCGTTCGACTTTGCTGAAATCATAGGTACGGGCCAGAGCTTGGGCGCGCAACAGCGAAGCGGACGACATCATCCCGTTGAAAGTCGCCGCCGTTTCGGGATGCTCAGCCAAATACTCCCAGAAGGTGCTGCCATGGGCCAGACGCATCCCGGCTTCGCCGGTGCGTACGCTGGAAGCGAAATGGCCGTAGGCGCCCCAATGCCACTCCTCCGTCCAGAGGATAGCGGCCCTACGCACCGATCCGGGGATGTCACTGCGCAGCGTCTCTCCGAGCGCGGTCAAGGCGAAGCGGCCATCCGTGAGTTTCTCAAAGATGCCTACGTCGGTGAGGGCCTGAAGCACACGCTCAAGCGAACGGGCATCAGCCCCCAGGTGCTCCGCCAGATCGGCCGAGTGCGCCGGCGCGCTCGCCAGTGCATCTGCGACCCCGAGCCTAGCCACGGCACCGATCGCCGCGCTTATCTGAAACCCGGACAGAAGCTGGTTCATTCGCTGACTCAGAGCGAGCCGGCGACCACGCTCATCAGCCTCGCTTGCCGCCTTATCTGCCATGGTGTCCTGTTCGCCTCCAGGGAGCTTGCGCCGGCGCCAACGACACACACGATCCACGTGCTCTACAACCTCGAAGGGCCACCCTCTCGGGTGGCCCTCTCAGTGCGCTCTGGTCCGCCCTGCTAGGGTGTCAGAGTGTCATTGAGCTCATAGGAGAAGTCTCCAAGAGAAGATTCGACTATCCCGTAGTTGTCTTTCCCGCCAAGAAACTGCCCGAGTAGTGGCAAGTACAGATGGTAGTCATCGTTGCCACGACCGATGTAGCCGGAGTACGGCTCGCCGCGGAATGTGCCCTCAAAGAAATAGAACGTATTGAAGAATGGGTAAGGGACCGTGACCTTGTCCACTCGAGCCTTGACGACCCTGTTCACGCGGTGCCCATCGGGGTCGATGACGCGAATGGTCGCCTTCAGAAAGCCTCTTGTGTTGTAGTCCCATTTCACATTCCAGTCAGAGCCGTCATCATAAGGCCCTATGGCGTCGCCAACGGATTCGATATCGACCTCCAACTTGATGCGACCATCGACGTGCTCGAGATCCCCGACGACGGGGGCCCACCAGACACCTTCTATCGGGTCATATTCGTCCCCCGTATAGTCAAATGTGCCCACAGCGTGCGTCCAGAAGTGGGGCGCTGCCGTCGGCTTCGCGCTTGCGGTCGTCGCAAACAGGAGGACAAGCGCCAGCGCAAGCACGACCACCAACGGAAACGTCGGTCTCCTCATCACACAGCCTCCTTCGCTAGTCACGAGGACCGCGTCCCGAGGCGAGGCCCTCCAGCAGCAGCCCGTCCGTTGCTCCATCTTCTCCACTACCAGCCGATCCGCTATCTTCCCGAAGAAGCTCCCCGGTAGCGTGTAGTCGAATTCGGTCGTGATCTGTGTCCCGCCGTCCTTGGGCTCATGGTGACAGGTCAACCAGCCGGGAGCCGTGCCCTCGAACTCCCACCGCCAGTCGGTACTCCCATCTGGGTTGTGCCGTTCTTCTACTGTCTTGTCGATCTGACGAAGATGCATGCCCATCATGACCAGGGAGAACTCGATTCGGGACCCGGGTCTTCCGTCGCCCTCGATCTTGTCCGGCTCGCTCATGCCGACCCAGAACTGCGGCCACTGACGGGGATTCTTCACAATGCGATCCAGCGTCTGGACGGGTACGTCCCTGATGCTGCCATCTCCCGAACCGAAGCCTCCTGTATCTTCGACAGTACGCCTATGCAGAAACAAGTCAAGGACACGTCGTGGGGCGGTCGAGGGTACGCTCCGACCATCCGAGTCGAGGCGCGGCGTATGTCCCGCATAGACTCCCTCCTGGACGCTCCGGCCCACCGCGTCCTTGTCTCAAGAATCGGTATGACTCTGCTGAGAATGGTTAAAATGGGATGCTCGACGAAGTGAGTGCGCGTACGCCGTGAGAGGAGACGTCGTGGCCAGGAGTCAACGTCTAGCGCTAACCATTGTCGGACTCGTCGGACTCACGGGATGTTATATATACGCGTTCGCGCGCGACGTGCAGCTCATCAAGGGACTTCAGGACGCCGTGGTCGCAGGACCCGTGACCATCTTCTGGGTCCTTCGAATCGGCCTGCGCTTGCTTGGCGGGGGCCTCGCGTGCGTGGCGCTCGTTCAGACGATCCGGGGCCGTCCCCTGCGGGGCCGGTGCATCGCTGTCCTCGTGGTCCTTCTGGGGCCCGTCGTCCACAGGGGTCTGCCGCTCAGGCTGACAGTGCTGCCGCACTACCTGTTTTCCGCCCTCTACCTCGTGCCGGCGCTGTCGGCACACGACCCCAGGAGTGAGATATGACCCTGTTCCGACGCATCGACCACATCGGGCTCACGCCCTCAGATTTCGGCCGATCGCTTGCCTTCTATACAGCGGTCCTCGGCTTCAAGGCGAAGGAACGGGTCGAGATCGACGCCCCGCCTATCCGCGGCTACATTTACCTGGAATTGGGCGACACGGTGCTCGAGTTGCTGGACGTCGTGGACCCGGCGGCTGCGGCCACCGAGGGACGGCGCGTGGGATTCGGGACGATGGCGATCGAGGTTGCGAACATGGACGATACCTTGGCGTATCTGGCGGACAGGGGCATCCGCCCCTCGGTGGAGCCCCGCACCGGCGCCGGCGGGACGCGCAGGGCGGAGATCAAGGACCCCGACGGCCTTTCCATCGAACTTCGGCAGTGGTGATCAGGCCCGTTTCCCATTCCTATAGAAAGGGAATCTCTACAACAACGGAATAGTACCGACCGGGTCGGTCCGAAGAGGATCGGCAGCAGTCGGGCCCACGCCGGCAAGCATGCACGATTTGGGCCGGCGGGCACTAGTCGGGAGGTGGTATACGTGGCTGAATTCTCGGTAGATAGTTCGCTTGAGCGGCGACTGGTCGCTCACAGGTTGGTAGCCTGGCAACACGGAATAGTCGGTGGCCTGGTGGCCGGTATTGTGATGGGCCTCTCTCTCATGGTGACCATGGCTGTAACGGGAGAAGGGTTCTTCCGGCCGCTGGAGATCATCGGCTCGGTGTGGTACGGGGCCGTCACGACCGGCAGGACGGTTATCATCCTAGGCCTGCTCACCCATCTGGGAGTAGCGGCCATCCTCGGCGCGATATGGGCGTACGCGTTCTCCTATATCAAGGTAGAGCCGATCATCAGCGGTCTCGCATTCGGGGCGATCGTTTGGGTCGCCATGCAGTACCTCGTTCTGCCGTTCGTCGCGGATTACGTCATTAAGGCGGTCTCGGCCCACCAGATGTTCTACTTCGGAGCAATTAGCGGTTTCTCGCTCTGGATGGTCCTCGGCGCCTATCTCATCTTCGGCGCTACCCTCGGAGTCTTCGAGGAGTTGGCCGACCGGAGACAAGTGCAACGAGTCCCACGCTCATAGCGACGCGCTGGGACACAATTCGTGCCGGCCGCGCGGCCGCCTCCTCGTGGGGGTGACCGCGCCGGCCGCTGACGTAGCGGTCATCGATTGCGTCCGGCGGGACACGGGGTCACTGGGCCGTCCAGCCCCCGTCGACCAGCAGACTGGCTCCCGTGATCAGCGAGGCGGCCGGCGAAGCCAGGAACAGCACAGCCGCGGCCACCTCCTTCACCCGGCCGATCCGCCCCAGCGGGATCCGAGCGACCGCCTGGCGATGGAACTCGGGGTCGGCAAAATAGGGGCGGGTGAGCTGCGTCTCGATGAATGTCGGGCACACTGAGTTCACCCGGACGCCGAGGGGCGCCAGTTCCAGCGCGACCGCCTTGGTGAGGCCCTCCACTCCATGCTTGCCGGCACAGTACACGCTGCGCCCGGCAAAGCCGACGTGCCCGAAGTCCGAGGATATGTTGACCACGCTGCCGCCTCTCCCGGCGGCCATCAACGGAGTCGCCGCCTGCGTGACCCTGAATGTACCCATGAGGTTGAGATCGATCAACGAACGCAGGTGCTCCTCGCTCACGTCGAGGAACGGCTCTGGCAGATTGCCTCCCGCGCTGTTCACCAGGATATCGATCCGGGGAAGACCTCCTATCGCCTCCCGCACCTGAGCAGGATCGGTGACATCACACGCGCGAAAGGTGGCTCCGGGGATGGAGACGGCGGCCCTCTCGAGTTCAGGCCCGGCCCGTGCCACAAGTACGACCTCCGCCCCCGCCTCGGCAAGCGCCTGAGCACAGCCGAAGCCGATGCCTCGGCTGCCGCCGGTGATCACTGCAACCCTGCCGTCGACGCGGAACGAAGACAGGACGGACTCATGTTCAGGTGTCACGAACGCTCCTCCTCACCTACTAGGACCGCCCAACGCTAGGTAGAGCCGCTTGTTCTCTCTCCCCTTGTTGTCGAAACGGAGGATCCGGCATGCTCCGAGTTCGCGGGTGTTGCGGACGTGGGTGCCGCCACAGGCCTGAGCATCGAATCCTTCGATGCGGACCACCCTGACAAGGCCGTCCACAACGGGAGGCGCGACGGTTGCGGTGCGCACGAGTTCCGGGCGGCTGCGAAACTCCGCCTCCTCGATAACGGACGCATCGACGACAAGACCGCGCGCGATCACTTCGTTGATGCGCGTTTCGAGGGCCGGGATCCGGCCGCGCCCGAACTCCCGCAGCGCAAAGTCTATGCGCGATTGATCCTCACCGATCTGGACCCCGGTGATCAGGCCGGAGTAGTCGGCCAAGACCACGGCGTTGACGATGTGAAGGAGCGTGTGATGGCGCATGAGCGCATACCGACGATGCCAATCGAGCCGGCCTCGTGCAGCCTCGCCCACTGCGACCTCCGCCTCACACCGATGCCAAACCGATCCTTGCTCATCGTGTCTGACGTCCGTCACTCGGTAAGGAAGTCCTCCGGCCTCAAGAACGCCCGTATCGGGTGGTTGGCCGCCGCCCCCAGGGTAGAAGACGGTCTTCGACAGCGCCACCCAGCCCGTTTCTGCGGCAGTGACCCGAGTCGCGCAATCCGACAGGTAGGGATCGTCGAGATACAGTCTGTGGGTCATGGCCAAACCGACCGCCCGCCGCCAAGAAGGACACGGTGACGGCCGCAGTATCTCACACGACGCCTGCCTCCGCGACGAGGCGGGGTACACTGACAGCATGACCACCATCTTCATCGACGCGGACGCCTGCCCCGTGACCCGGGAGACGCTGTCCATCGCCCGGGCCCACAAGGTCCCTGTGGTCATGATCGCCAACGGAGCCCATAACCTCTCTCGCTACGCGGGACGGGTCGGAGTAGAGACCGTGCAGGTGGGCTCGGGGCGTGACACTGCCGACTTCGCTATCGTGACCCGGCTGCACTCGGACGACATCGTCGTGACCGGAGACACCGGACTGGCGGCGATGGCCCTTGGTCGCGCCCGGGCCATCAACTACCGTGGTCGGGTCTTCGCACCTGAGACGATCGATATGGAACTGGCCCTCCGCCACGCCGAACAGCAACACAGGCGGGCGGGCGGCAGAACCCGCGGCCCGGCGCCCTTCCAGGCTGAAGATCGAGAACGCTTCATCGAAGCGCTCGAGCGGCAGAACCCGCGGCCCGGCGCCCTTCCAGGCTGAAGATCGAGAACGCTTCATCGAAGCGCTCGAGCGCATGCTTGGCACGACCGACAGGTAGGCTGCACCGGCTATCGCAACCGCTTCGCGTATCCGGCCCGTCCGAGTACACTGAGAGATATGAAAGGAAGCGGGGAGCACGGGCCCGACGGGCCTCCGACGTGGGAGCATGAGTTCCTCGAGTATCTCGACGGCATCATCTCCCAGCGACTGCGCGAACGGGCCGCACCCATAGCCGAGGACTCTGCCGAGGAGCCCACCGCCGGTGCCCCGCCTGAGTCGGCGCAGGCGGGCGGGGTGCGATCGGCCGACAGCGGCCTCGCGACAACGAGTGTCTCATCGGGGGTCGAGGAACTCGATGCCCGTCTGGGCGGGGGCTTCTGCCCCGGTTTGTGGACGATCGCGGGTGCGTCAGCCGTCACTACGAAGGCCTTCCTCGAGAGCGTCGCCTTGGAGAACGCCTCGAACCGACGGCCCGTCGTCTACTACGCGTTGAACGAATCGGACGAAACGGTTCGAGGGCGTCTCCTCGACGCTCTTGCCTCGATCATGACCGACTCCGCGGAGTACGGGCCGAGCGGTCGCATGGAGTCGCTTCCCGACGATGACCCCCGGGCCGGGCTTGACAGCGCCCTCAAGGCGGCGGTGCTCTCGAATGTCTGGATGTTCGACTCGGTACCTCTGTCTCCTGACCCCGTCGGTGCCTTCCTGCGCAGCCTCGAGCACACACTCGACCACGTCACCTCGCAAACCGGCCCCAAACCGGTCGTCCTGATCGATGACCGGACGACCCTGCTGAGGGCGCTGCACATCCAGAGCGCACCGGGCACCCTACGGGCGGTAGCGGGACTCGACGGCGCTCTGTTGCGCCGGGGGAGCCCTGTTCTCATGACCGCGCTTCCCGATCTCGCCGGGCTCTTGACCCCGGAGGAAGCGGCCAAGACGAGGGGACTCATCCAGCTCGGCCGTGGCTACATCGAACTCCTGTCCCGGTCGACCGCCCGCGTCGACGCCGTCATCCGCGAGAACACCCAAGCGACATGGCGCGGCACTGTTCCCTTGGTGTTCCACTCTTCCGTGGGCATGTTCACGTCCGCAGTCTGACGCGACCGATCGTCCCGTGAACACACGCCACCATGCCAACGCCCGCGTTCGCGTGAAGATCTGCGGGGTCACCGACGTTGCCGGTGCTCAGGCCGCCGTCGCCGCCGGCGCCGATGCCGTCGGGTTCGTGTTCGCCCGCTCGCCGCGGCGGGTGGATATCGAGCGGGCGTCGACCATCAATGAGGCCATCCCCCCATTCGTCGCCCGGGTGGCGGTGTTCCGATACCCAGATCCGGCCGAGGTACTTGACATAGCGGGCGCTCTCCGGCCCGACCTTGTGCAGACCGAGGTCGACCCGGCGCTGCTCGAACGACTGGCGGGGCGGGTCCGCCTCCTGCCGGTGGTGCATGACGGACCCGGTCTGGAGCAGGAGGTGGCGTACGTCCTCGATGCATTGGGAGACCACACACCTATCTTGGTCGAGGCCGCCGGGCCGGGCGGCCGCGGCATCGCCCCGGACTGGGAGCATGCCGCCGCCCTCGCCCAGCGAGTTCGTCTCGTCTTGGCCGGCGGACTGAGGCCGGACACCGTCGCGGCGGCCATCGCGCGGGTCAAGCCCTACGCGGTCGATGTCAGCAGCGGAGTCGAGTCGGCGCCCGGAGTCAAAGACCCCGATCTGGTGGCCGAGTTCGTCAAGGCCGTTCGAGGGCCGATCGTGCTTTAGAGCTCAGCCGCCGATGCCGAAGAAAGTCGGGGGTGATGAGCGTGACGCACGTACCTGCAGTGGCCGAGATCTGCACGCGCTTTCAAGGCGCGTACCGCGCGATGCACCTCTACCCCGCCGGGCACTCGATGATCGAGAGCCGCATGCAACCACTTGCCTCGTCCCTGTCCGCCTTTCTTTCGCAACACGATTCGCTCCCCTTGCAGGTGCAGGAGTCCAGTCTTGTATACAGGGGCGAGGAGGTCTTCCGTCAGGACGAACTCCGGGACGAGATGGCCTTCATGCTGTTCCGAGAGGGGGTCCGTCTGCTGACGCTTCACGCCGGCCTCGAACACGAGGAACTCGAAGCTCTGGTGGGCTGCTTTAGCCGCGCGCCCGAAGCCACGGCCCTCGACCAAGACCTGGTGACGCTGCTCTGGGAGCAAGATTTCGCCCACGTCGACTACGAGTTGGTCGATCCTCTACGGATAGAGATCACCGGTGAAGAAAGCTTCGAAGCATTGAAGTCCGACGTGCGGGCGCGCCTCCAGGACTCCGCGGGCGCCGACCTGAGCGTGACCACACCGGGATGGCACGACCTCCCCGCCGGACGGATCGTCGAGATCGAAAGCGGAGTGCTCGTCGGACCTGAAGAAGTCGCCGTCCTGGAACGATCGTTCAGACTAGAACCTCGACCTCTTGACCAGCTGGTCGACGTACTGATGGAGATGCTGGTCTGTTCGGAATCCGACGGCGGAACGGGATCGGCCGGAAGCACGCTCAGTCGGCTACTGGTATCCGACATGAAGCGCGGAGATCTCGTCCGCGTGCTCCCCGTGGCGGCCCGGCTCTGCGACATGCGACGTCGGCGACCGGACCGAGCGGACATCGTCGACGGCATCTTGGCCGACCTTGCGGACATCGACTCTTTGCGTCGCGTCGTCCTCAGCCTCGACAGCGCCTCGCGCGAACGACGGGGGGAGGTCGAGACCCTGCTTTCTCAGCTCGCTCCGCACGGCTACCCGGCCCTGCTTGACCTCCTCACGGAAGCGGAAGGAGGACGGGCCAGGAAGTTCCTGCTCAACACACTGACCACCGATCAGCGACTGCCGCCGGACATGATCGCCCAGCGCCTGTCCGACCCACGGTGGTTCGTAGTCCGCAACATGGTGGTTCTCCTGGGCGCGACGCAGACCGGCTGCCCGACACACATACTGATTCCCGTATTCCAACATGACGACGAGAGGGTGCGCCGCGAGGTAGTGCGCGTTCTGGCGGGTATCGCCGAGCCGGAGGCGTCGGCCCTATTGCGCTCCGCCCTCGACGATCCCTCCCCTCATGTTCGGACCGCCGCCGCCCACGCCCTGGGGCACCGGAAGGATACGGAGGCTCTTCCCCACCTGCTCGCCTGGGTGCGGTCTCCGGGGTTCGCTTCCCGCGGGGACGGGGAGGTGGTCGGCTTTCTCCAAGCTCTGGCGGAGCTCGCGGACGACAGCGTGGTCCCCACCTTCGTGTCCCTCTCGAAGAACCGCCTCCTTCGTCAGCTGCCCCTGCCCGTCCGTGTGAGCGCCCTCCGTGGTCTGGCCGCCGTCGGCACGCCACCTGCCGCGGAGGCCCTGCAGAAGGCCCGCAGGTCGAGGAACCGAACCATCCGACAAGAGGCCGAGCATTGTCTGCTCGAACTGGAGAAACGGCGCAGGCCGGCACTCGAACACGTGGACCGCACATGAGCGAGACGCACCCCGCGGGAAATCCCCTCCGCAGTCGCCTTCACGACCGCAATCGGCATCTGGTGCACTGCCTGGTCATCGGACTGCGCACCGCGGAACTGCACGCGGCCGGCAACGCCATGGTGGCCGCGGCGGTCGACGAACTCTACAGTGCCGTGCGAGAGCGCCTCTCAGATGCCGAGTCGGTAACCATCTCCGCCCGGAACCTTTGCTTGTTCATTGATAGGGATCGCGTCCGCGTGACCCCCTCGGAATACGTCAACGTGCGCTACCTGATGCGCAAGATGGAAGACTGGAACCTACCGGGGCTGCGCTTCAGCGAGACAGCGACCACGGACGAGATCCGAGAGCTTCTGATGTTCTTGGGCAAGGCGACTCCCGCACCCCGCCTGGACCTGCCCTGGAACAAGGCGGGCGGTATCACTGCCGACGCACCCGCGGCGGCCTCCACGCCCACGACCCGAGCCGACGACACCCTGCGCCTCTACGCGGCCGCTTTGGACGTCTCGCACAGCCTCTACGACGCCCTCGGCGCCGACGATCCCTCCCGCCAACGCAGCCTACGCCGCGTCACCCAGACGCTGGTTGACTCTCTTCTGGAGGACGAGAGCGCGCTGCTCAGCATGACCTCCATCAAGAACTTCGACGGGTACCTCTTCAACCACTGCACCAACGTCGCCGTCCTATCGGCCGCCTTGGGCCGACGGCTGGGCCTGGCCAAGGTTCAGTTGGGCGAACTGTTCGTGGCCGCCCTCCTGCACGATCTGGGCAAGACCCTGGTGGCAAAGGAAACGCTGGACAAGACCGGCGCCCTCACCGACGCTGAGTGGCAGGCCATACGGCAGCACCCGATTCGCGGGGTGGAGATACTGCTAGAACAAGGCCACATGGGGCCGGGGATCCTTGCGGCCATAATCGCGGGCTTCGAGCATCACCTCGACTACGATCTGGCGGGCTATCCCCACCTGCTGCAGAAAGATCAGGTCTCCCTGTTCGGCCGTATCGTCGCGGTAGCCGACTGCTACGACGCCATCACGACACCGCGTTCCTACCGTACGGTCAACCTGACCCCCTTCGACGGCATCCGCTTTCTGGTAGAACATATGGGCACCAAGTTCGACCCCACCCTCGTGAAGATGTTCGTCGAGTTACAGGGCGTCTACCCTCCGGGAACGACCGTCCGGCTCTCGTCCGACGAGGTGGGCGTGGTCTCCCGCGCGCCACTTACCGGAAGCCCGCTCGACCGGCCGCTGGTGCGCATCCTCGACGGCCCCCGATCGGATTCGTACCTCGACCTAGCCGAGACTCAATGCCGGCAGGATCCGCCTATGGTCGTGACGGCCGTGATCAACCCCGACAATCAGGGCCTGCTCCCCGCCCTGGACATGTCGCTGCTCGTGCCGTCGAGCGCCGATCTGATCCCCCTGAGGTAGCCGGACGCGGCATCCACCGCTTCCCACCCACGACGGTCGCCTATCGCCCGAAGGAGCGCGGTGCCCACTATGACGCCGTCGGAGAGGGATGCAACACGGCAGGCGTCTTCCGGACCGGCAATGCCGAAACCGACCAAGGCGGGCAGGCCCGTGTGGCGACGCACCGCCTCGACCACTCGAGCGACCTCGATGGAGTTCGGAGTCTCACCTCCGGTGGTGCCGATCACGGACGCGCAGTAGACGAACCCCGTGCAGCGGTCGACGATGGCCGAGATCTCACTGTCGGCAGTGGCCGGGGTCACCAGGAACACCGTCTCCAAACCGAATTCGTTCGCCGGCGTCTTGAACCCTTCCGCGCGGTCGGGTGGGAGGTCCACGACCAGAAGCCCGTCGACCCCGGCCCGCCCCGCCATCCGGCAGAGGCTCGCTGTGCCGAAGGCCCGCACCGGTTCGAAGTAGGTCATGAGCAGAAGCGGCACCTGGAGCCCTCGTGCACGGCATCCGGCGACATGCTCGAAGAGCGAGGCGATGGTGGCGCCCGCGGCAAGCGCCTGTAGTGATGCCCGCCTGATCACCGGTCCATCGGCCTGCGGCTCTGAGACCGGGATGCCGACTTCCACGACGTCGGCCCCGGCGGCTTCGGCGGCGAAGAGAAGGGCCTCAAACGTGTCGACGTCGGGGTAGGCAAAGATCAAGAAGGCAACCAGAGCCTTGCCGCCCCTGGTTCGCTTCTCCCGCAGGGCGACCTCGATACGTCCCGCGGAGGACGGTTCCGGGCCCCCCTCCGAGGCGATACTATCCCAGCTGATCACGATCGCACCCCCGTCAGCTCCGCAAGAGCCTCGCCGGGATGGGTGACCGTCAGCAATCCCTCGCCGATCAGGAAGGCGCGCGCACCTGCGCGCGCCATGGCGTCGAGATCGGCCGAGCTGCGCAACCCGCTCTCGCTCACTGCCGTCACACCGGCCGGTATGCGCGCGAGCACCTCGCGGCCGACCCCCAGGTCCACCGTGAACGTCGCAAGGTCACGATTGTTGACGCCAACGACCGTCGCGTCCGCCGCCAGGGCGACATCGAGTTCCCGGCTGCTGTGGACTTCTACCAGGGGTTCGAGGCCCGCCTCCCGCGCGAGGCCGACATACTGCTCCGTTCGTTCCCCGAGGACGGCCACGATCAGCAACACTAGGTCGGCGCCGCAGGCGCGCGCCTCCCAGATCTGGTAGGGATCGACCACGAAATCCTTGTAGAGAAGGGGCACGTCCACGGCGTCGCGCACCGCGGCGAGATCGGCCGCCGAGCCGCCGAAGTACCGGGGTTCCGTGAGAACCGAGATGCCGAACGCTCCGTTCCGGGCGTAGGCGCGACCCACGTCCGCGGCATCCATTCCGGGGCGGATCGGGCCCTTTGATGGACTATGCCGCTTGATCTCAGCGATGACGGCCCGCCGGTCTCCCGGCCACGCCGCCAGACGCGCGCGCACATCCAACGCCGGTGCGCGGCCGCCCGCCTGCTCGCGGAGCGTCTCCACCGACAGCCGCCGGCGGGCCTCCTGCACCCCGCGGCGGCGATCGCGCACGATCCGCTCCAGGAACGAGGGGAGTTCTGACGAGAACACCGCGGACGATCCCGACCTCGTGCGGTATGAAGCCGCCATCACGATGTCGCCGCCATGACCCGACCCCGGTGCACCGCTGGAGCCGCGACCACGCGCGCCGCCCGCGTCGTCATGTCGACCAGTGCTTCCAGCTTCTCGAGCGCGGTCCCGGAATCGATGCTCTCGGCTGCGGCGGCGACGCCCGAGGCCAGGTCGTCCGCGACGCCCGCCACCAGGAGGGCGGCGCCCGCGTTGAGGAGCACGACATCTCGACGGGGACCCGGTTCGCCTGTGAGCACCGAGGTCACTATTGCGGCGTTCTCGACCGCATCTCCTCCGACGATCGATGCAGCCGGCGCCACGGCCACCCCCACCTGCTCGGGATGGATCTCGTACTCGAGCACACGACCGTCGACCCACTCGGCCACCCTCGTCGGACCGGTGATGGTGATCTCGTCCAACCCGTCGGAACCGTGCACCACCATGGCGCGAACGCTGCCCAGACGCCCCAGCGCCGCGGCCAGCACGGGCGCCATCTCACCCCGGTACACGCCCACCACCTGCCGGTCGGCGCCCGCGGGATTCGTGAGCGGCCCCAGGACGTTGAAGATGGTCCTGATCCCCATCTCCCGCCTCACCGGTGCTACGTGGCGCATGGCCGCATGAAGGGCGGGGGCGAAGAGGAACCCGATGCCCACGTCCGCCACGCACCGACCCACTACATCGGCGGATACGTCCAATCGCACACCCAGCGCTTCAAGCACGTCGGCGCTCCCGCAGCTGCTGGAGACGGCCCGGTTGCCGTGCTTGGCTACCCGCACTCCCGCACCGGCCAGCACGAACGCGGCCGTCGTGGAAATGTTGAAGGTACCTGCGGCGTCACCTCCCGTGCCGCAGGTGTCCATGAGCACGCCGGAACCCCTATCGGTGATGGCGATCGCGTGCTCTCGCATCACCCGCGCCGCCCCGACGATCTCGTCGACCGTCTCCCCTTTCATCCGCAGGGCAGTCAGGAAGGACGCCGCTTGTGTCTCGGACACACCGCCGCTCATGAGGGCTTCGACCGCCTCGACCATGTCGATCTCCGTCAGATCGTTGCCTTCTACCAGCCGGCCGATCATGGGGCCTAGGCCGGCCGCGGGCACAGGGCACACCCCTGCCGGGGCATTCATGCCGTCACCTTCAGGAAGTTGTCGAGGATCGTGTGGCCGAACTCAGTCAGCATGGATTCCGGGTGGTACTGCACCCCATACAATCCGGCGGCCTCGTCCGCGATCGCCATCACCTCACCGTCATCGGCCGCCCAGGCGCTGACGCGGAACCGGGCCGGAAGAGTGTTGCGGTCTATCACCAGGGAGTGATAGCGGGTCGCTTGGAAAGGGTCGGGCAACCCGCGGCCGAGGCCGGAGCCATCGTGACGGATGGGCGAGGTCTTGCCGTGACGCACACGGCCCGCCCGTTCGATGCCCGCACCGAAGGCGAAGCCCATGGCCTGGTGGCCCAAGCAGACACCGAGCATGGGGATCTCCCCGGCGAACCTCCGGATCACGTCCACGCTCACGCCGGCGTCTTCCGGGCCGCCCGGACCCGGCGAGATCACGATACGTTCCGGCTGGAGCGCTTCGATCTCGACCTCGGTGACGCCATCATTCCGGCGCACTTCCACCTCCTGGCCCAGATCCCAGAAGTACTGAACCAGGTTGTACGTGAACGAGTCATAGTTGTCGATCATGAGCAGCATGGGATCACCTCCGAGACGAGCGGTGTCTCCACTGCCGGAATCAGTCCGGCAGCGGCCAGATCGAGGGCCCGGTGTAGCGCCCGAGCCTTATGCAGGGTCTCCTCGTACTCGCGTGCGGGGTCCGAGTCGGCCACCACACCTGCCCCGGCCTGCAGCCGTACGCGGCCGCGACCGAAGACCATCATCCGGATGGCGATGCAGGTATCCAGGTCGCCGTCGAAACCCAGGTAGCCGACCGCACCCCCGTACACACCGCGCGGCCGACCCTCCAGGTGGGCGATCAACTCCATCGCCCGCACCTTGGGTGCTCCCGACACGGTGCCGGCGGGAAATGCGGCCATCAAGGCGTCGAGGCCGTCGAGGCCGTCTCGAAGCTCAGCCGATACCGTCGACACCATGTGCATGACGTGTGAGTAGCGCTCGATGACGAACGACTCTTCCACCTGCACGGTCCCCGGGGCGCCGACCCGGCCCAGATCGTTGCGGCCTAGGTCGACGAGCATCACGTGCTCGGCCCGCTCTTTGGCGTCGGCCGACAGGTCCGCCTCCAGAGCCTGGTCTTCGGCTTCGTCGGCGCCGCGGGGCCGCGTGCCCGCGATGGGACGCACGACCGCCCTGTCCCCCTCTACACGCAGCATCACCTCAGGGCTGGCGCCGACCAGGGCGGTCTCACCGAGAGATAGATAGAAGAGATACGGCGTCGGATCGAGTGCCCGGAGGGCCCGGTATGCCGTGAACGGATCAACCTCGCTCTCGCCCTCGAACGGCTGAGAGACGACCACCTGGATGGCCTCTCCTGACCGTACCGATTCGCGCGCCTCCGTGACCATGCGCTCGAACTCCCCGCGACCCACCAGCGGCACGACGAGAGGCGCCCGGCAGGGTCGCGGCGCAATGGTCTCTTCGGGGAGCGGCCGGCGCAATCTCGCGAGCATCTCATCGATCTCGGCTTGGGCTCGGTCGTGGGCCTCGGAGGCGCGTCGCGCAGCATCCTCCGCAGTGGCGGGATCCTCTGCGTCGGCATTCTCGATCAGCACCATCAGGTCCAGCGTCTTGCGGACGTTGTCGAAAGCCAGGATCTTCCGAGGGGCGAACAGGCAGATATCGGGCAGATCGAAGGGAGCGGGATCACGGCCGTCGCGGCCCCCATGTCCGGCGAACAGCTGGGCGGCGGCGTAGCCGAGATAGCCCACCAGACCTCCGGTCAGCCGAGCCAACTCCGGAAACCGCGGCATGTAGTACACGTCGAGGATCCGTCGGATGGCGGCGATCGGGTCGTCCGACAGCTCCTGGCCGCTCCCGTTCCTGATCACCGCCCGGTCACCTTCGATCTTGACGATGAGGAACGGATCGAAGCCCACCAGCGAGTAGCGGCTCCAACGGGTACCGCCCTCCACGCTCTCGAACAAGAACGACCACGGTCCGTGAGCGAGTTTCAGATAGGTGCTCACCGGCGTCTCGGTATCCGCAGGCACCCGACGCACCACCGGGATCAACCGGCTCGTGCCCGCCGGCCCCCTCACCTTCGCCTGCTCGATCGATGAAATCACGTGTGCCTCCGTCTCCGTCTTCGTTTGCCGGAACGCGAGAGGGCCGCGGGATCGTCCGCGGCCCTCTCGCCGAAAGCACGAGAGCCGCAGATGGCACCGAGGCCATCCGCGGCTCTTCTAGGAATCAGAACGGCCGGCGGCTAGCCCGTATGCACGGACCACCACCAGCCGAGGTTCATCGTCAAGTGCCTACTGTACGTCAATCGGAACTCCCTCTCGAGCAACCTGGTGGGAACTCTAGCAGAGAAACTGGCCGCTGGTCAATGGCAGTGTGGCTGAGGACGGGCCCCGTTCCGCCCGACCCGCGCCGACGAGTGGGCACCGTAGGATCCGCCGGCCTTCCTTTGGCCCTTTAACTCCTCAAGCAGCACACGACTGGGTGAGATGGCGCCGGGTCAAGGCAGCGTTGCCGGCACTGCACCGCACGCCGGACAGCTCTGCATGCTCATAGGTTGTTCCAACCCACTCCGCTCCAGTAGCACATCGTCGCGGAAGATATCGACCGTGCGTCCGTCAGCGATGACCGTTCCGGAACTCAGCACTATGGTGCGCCCGCACACGTCGAGGGCCAGATCGAGATCGTGCGTCGCGATGATCTTGGTGTGCGAGAAGGACCGTAGCAGTTCGATCACCCGCCGCCGCGCGCGCGGGTCCAGGCTGGACGACGGCTCGTCCATCACCAGGATACTGGGATACATCGCTAACACCGTCGCGATAGCCACCGCCCGCTTCTCGCCGCCGGACAGCCTGTAAGGCGGGCGGTCGGCCAGATCGAGATGGCCGACCTGGGTCAGGGCATCGCGGACGCGGGCCTGAACATCCTCGGGGGGCAGGCCCAGGTTCAGCGGTCCGAACGCCACATCCTCGGAAACGGTGGGCATGAACAACTGGTCGTCGGGGTCCTGAAACACCATGCCCACCGTCTTGCGGATATCCGGCAGGGTCGTGCGGGTCACCGGCACGTCGCCGATACGTACGGTGCCACTCAACGGTGTGAGGACTCCGTTGAGATGCATCAGCAGTGTCGATTTCCCCGCGCCGTTCGCCCCCACGACCGCCACCGACTCACCGTGCGTAATCCGGAACGACACCCCGTCGAGCACCGCCGGGCCGTCTGGATAGGCGAACCCCAGCTCTGAGACCTCGATGCTGTGATGGCTCACGAGATCGCCCGAGTGATGGTCTGGCCCAACACCAAGGGCACGTTGTACACACGGAAGACCGCAAAGACGGCGCACCACCCGAGCGTGAAGACCACGTCGCGCACCCCCAGATTCAGCCGCCGCATCACCCGGATCTGTCCGTCGAAACCCCGGCTGAGCATGGCGAGATAGACCCGATGTGCCCGGTCGTAGGTTCGCAGCAGCAGATGGCCCATCATCAGGGCGTATACGCGCAGGCTCATCCCACGCCCGCCGAACGAGCGCAGCGATCGTGCCCGGGTCATACTTACGGCCTCCTCCCCCAGCACGAAGATGTAGCGGTAGAGAAAGAGCAGTTGGGTGGCGAACACGTCCGGCGCCCCCAGTCGCTCGAGCGCCATACACACGCCGTTGAAACTCGTCGTGCCGATGAGGACCAACGCCGCCGACGTCGTGAGCGTGAAGCGGATGAGGATCGATGCGAACGACACCCAGCCTCCCGAGAGGCCGAAACCAAACATCTGCACCATGACGGCGCGGTCGAGGAAGGGGTTGAACACGCCCACCACGACGGCGAACGGAGCCACCACCACCAGCTTGCGCGCGAGATAGCCAAGAGGCAGATTACCTTCACCCGCCAGCACGATCGGGAACAGCGCGAAGGGGAGCATGGGCAATACCTGGTATTTTCCGAACGACACGACACACACCAGGAACACGAGGGTGGTCACCACTTTCGCCCGCGGGTCGAGCCGGTGGATGGGCGTATCCTGAGCCGCCAGCCGATCAAGCCGCCCGAGTTGATAGAGACCTGACTCGATCTTGGACACAGTGCAGCCCGCTAAACGATGCCATCGCCGGTAGTGGTCGCCACGAACTTGCCGTGCTTGACTCCCTTGGTGCCGATAAGCTCGTCGGCAAGGCGCCGGATCTCGCCGACCGCACCGCGCAGGACCACTACTTCGAGGCAGTTGTGCGCATCGAGGTGGATATGCAGGGTGGAGACTATGGATTCGTGATGGGAGTGCTGGCGCTCGGTGAGCTTGTCTGCGAGATCGCTGGAATGGTGGTCGTAGACCAAGGTGACCGTCCCAACGGCCTCCGCCTCCTCCTCGCTCCACTGCTCTTCGACCAAAGCATTGCGCATCAGGTCGCGCATGGCTTCGGAGCGGTTCACGTAGCCCTTTTCGGCGCTGAGGGCGTCGAAGCGACTTAAGAGTCTCTCATCGGTGGAGATACTGAAGCGGACGATCTCTGGCATGGATACGCTCCGTTGTGGCCTGTGGAGTATTCCTACTCGGAGAACAGTAACACGAACCGCACCATGATGGTGACCGGCATCTGCCTGCGAACAATCCCGTTTGCGCCGAGAGTATTCACCAGAACCCTCTGAATAACAACATTGACAGACCCCTTCCCCCGGGCTATTGTTCGGTCAAGATAGCACGAAGTGTACAATCGTATTACCGAGCGAGTACTGCCGAGGTGAGACACCATGCACATGGCAGACGCACTGATATCGCCGGCCGTCGGAGGAGCCATGTGGGTGGCCACCGGGGCCGTCACCGCCTACTCGGCAAAGAAAGTCCGCGACGATCCGGACCAGAGCAAGATCCCACTCATGGGCGTCCTCGGCGCGTTCATCTTCGCCGCCCAGATGCTGAACTTCACTATCCCGGCCACCGGTTCGAGCGGCCACCTAGGCGGGGGACTGATCCTCACGATTCTTCTCGGGCCGTACGCAGCCTTCCTGGTTATTGCATCGGTGCTCACCGTCCAAGCTCTCTTCTTCGCCGACGGAGGTCTGCTCGCGCTGGGCTGCAACATCTTCAATCTCGGTTTCCTTCCGGCATTCATCGCGTACCCGTTCGTCTACAAGAAGATCGTCGGCCACTCTCACTCGCGGGGGCGCATCTTCGCCGGCAGCCTGGCCGGGGCGATCGTGGCCCTCCAACTAGGAGCGCTCGCAGTGGTGCTGGAGACGACCGCGTCCGGCATCAGCGACCTCCCCTTCAATACGTTCGTGTGGATGATGCAACCCATCCATCTGGCCATCGGCGTCGTCGAGGGCCTCGTGACCGCGGCAGTGGTGCTCTTTGTGCAGCGCACACGTCCCGAGATTCTCCGGCGCAACACAGAGGGCCGTCCGCTGACCGGATTGAAGCTCAAGCCGGTCCTCATCGGAATAACCGTCGCGGCCGTGCTGTGCGGGGCGGCGCTCTCGTGGTTCGCGTCCAACAACGCCGACGGCTTGGAGTGGTCCATCGCGAAGGTTACGGGCGGATCCGAACTTGAAAGCGGATCGGCGGGCGCACGCGCGGCGGCCGCCTCGGTGCAGGAGAAGACGGCGTTCCTGCCCGACTACGGCTTCAAGCAGAGCGACACGGCCGCCGATGAGGCGGCCGAGTCTAGGGGCGACACGGCCGCCTCCGAGAGCGCGTCCCCAGCCTGGCCCGCGGTGAGTGCCGGCACGAGCGTGGCCGGCCTCGTGGGGGCGGGCCTCACCCTGATGATCGCCGTGCTGCTCGGGTTCGTGCTGACCAGGCGTCGTTCCTCGAAGATCGCGGGCGGCGGGGTCTAGCAGGCCGCTGAAAAAGAGGTCCCGGCGGCCGAAGCGCACTGGGAGGCGCGATACGTCGTCCTCGGTCGCGCACATAGCGCTGCTATTCGCGCTTTCTGCGTCCTTGTCTGGCGCGTTCCCACCGCACCTCCGCCGCGAGAAGTCATATTTCAGCAGCCTGCCAGGAGCTTCCTGAGACGTGATGCCTCGCCCCCAAGACGCGATGCGCGGGCCTGAGGCGGCGACCGGCCGCCGCCTCAGGCCATCTCACCAGTCGAAAGCTGCATCCATCCGATTCTTCAGGATCTCGACCGAATTGATCCTCACATCGAGCAGCCGCCCGATGCGCGCCTTGGCGGCGAGGGCTTTGGAAGCGCCCGGAACCGACGTGATCACGCCGATGTCCAGCTCCTCGCGCAGTTCACGCATCACCACCTCGTCGGACAGATCGACGTGGCTCACTCTCAGCTTCTCAGCCACAAACGTCTTCGCCTCGGGGAGTCGCATCTTGCGGTGAAGCTGCATCCTCGCGACCAGATCTCCGGCCGTGCGGATGCCCCCCATCCCGGAGGCAAGCGAGTGTGACACCGGCATCCCGAAGGGATCGCCGGCGCCCACCTATAATCCGTCCGCCTTGCCGATCTCGACCATGGCCACGCCGGCACGGGTGACCATGCTCACCGGCGCCGTCTCGCACATGGGCACCCCTCCCACGCCGATGCCTACGTTGGCATGCACGGGGATGGCGGCGGCCTCCGAGCAGGCCTTGACGAACGTCGCCGCCCGGGAGACATTCCACGCGGTGGAATGGCGGGTGTTGGTGTTCACCACAGGGCCGAACACGTGGGCTCCTGCAGCTTCGACCAGTTTGACCTGCTGGTGCGGGTAGAGACCGGCAAGTCGCGTGTCCTGATAGGCGACCTGGCCGTGCATGCCCAACACGAACTCCGAGGACATGCCCACTTCGATGGTGAGACCGGTCGTGCCGGCCAATTCCTCCACCGCCCGCAGCGTGGCGAGAAACTCGACATCACCCGCCGAAGCCGTGGTATCGAAATTGATGCCGTCGGCCCCCACCTCCCACATCTTGCGGGCCACGTAGACCATGTCGCGGTAGCAGTACTCGGCGGCCTCTTCCTGCGCGGCTCGGGCTTCGTCGATCTTGCCCATCGGCAGCAGGTCGGCCGGGTTGGGGAAGGGGCCGTCGGGACGGGCGTACAGAGCAAGGTTGGGCATTGCTCCGTAATACATCGGCACGATCGTGCTGAGAAGCGTAGATTCCATGGCCTGCTGCTCGAGGGCCACGATCGGCCTCACCGGCTTGAAGGAATAGTCCGGGTGACCTACTTCCATGGTGTCCATGCAGAATGCGCGCTCATAGACGCGGATGCCCATCTCGCGACTCACGGGCACGCCGGCGCCGCTGGAACTCTGCGCGCCGTACAGCGCATTCACGGAACCGTCATCGGTGAGCACGACTTCGTGCCCCTGCTCCACGCCGACGACGCGCTCCGGCCGGCAGAAGAGATCGACCAGCCAGTCACACTCCTGCTCGGTGAGGGCCGGGATGCGACCTCTATCGGCCGCGTCCTCGGTACCGGCCAGTACGTCGGCCCGGATCTCGTCTGCGGTCATCTCCACCGCGTGGCCGTCGCCCATGCGGGTGCGGATGGTGGTCATGCGTCCTCCTCCACCGATGAATCAGCTCGATGCGCCAGCATCCAGCCTACCACGAGGTCCGCAGGCGTCGCCAGGCTCCGAGGAGCCACATTCGCTGTGCGGAACATGCAGACTGCGTCTCCTCGGAGCCCCCGGCCGAGCACCTTGTCAATGGTGGTCGGAGGTATTCCCGTACCGCCGATGACGACCCCCCGAAGGCGGAGGCGCACCGGTGGCGCCGTGACAACTGGTGGCTGTGCAGCCGGTGCGCGGACACACGTACACGACGGTCGACCCGTTGCCGCCGCCCTGCTCGGGGATCACGCTGGACTGCCCGCCGCTTCCGCCTTGGCCGGTGGGCGGCGGTGAACCGGTGGCGCCGTGACAGGTGGTGGCCGTGCAGCCCGTGCGTGGACACGCATAGACGACGGTCGACCCGTTCCCGGAGCCTTGATCGGGGGTCACGCTGGACTGTCCGCCGGCTCCGCTCTGACCGGTGCTCCCACTCTGACTGGGGGGCGGCGGTGCACCGGTGGCGCCGTGACAACTGGTGGCCGTACAGCCGGTGGCGGGACACACTTGGACCTGAGCTGAAGCGGACGCGATCGTGGCAGTGCTTGGAAAGACGGCTCCGGCAACGCGCACGATTCCGTAGACGCCCAGTGTGGTCACGGCTATCGCGATGAGAACCGATACGGTTCGCCTCAGTGTCTTCGGCATTCCGACACCCTTCATCGAGAGCCTCGGTCGGAGTGGCTGGTGGCGGCTGGGTGCTGTGTCCTGTGATAGTCGTCTCGGACCCGCTCGGGGACGGCCGACCACCAGGATTCTTCAGCCAGAACGGTGACGGGCTCGGTGGGTCGGAGGCCGCTTTGCACAGCGGACCGGCGACCGTGGTTACCAGGCCGAACGTTCCGCAATCCCAACACCCGCGCAAACCACCCCCAGTGCAGAGCCGTGTGCAGCAGCGCCAATGCGATCGCCACGTCCGCCGAGAGCGAATGGACCGTATGCCACAGAGGACCTGCAGAGACGGAGAAGCCGACGAACCCGGCGATCACCCGCGAGACCATGAAACCGCTCAGCATCGCAGCCACCGTGGAGATGAAGAGCGCAGTATCGGCTACAAGGTTGACCCGGTTCATCTTCCGCAGCTGCCGAGCGAACGACGTGCTCACCCGCACGGCCCAATCCCAGTTGATCACCAGATGCACGAGAACCGGAACCACCAAGACCAAGGCAACCCATTCGTGCAGGGAAAGGCCGGTGGAGAACGGCTTGTAGGCGACAAGGAACGCGCTGAACATGAACAGATCTATGGGCAACCGCTTTCGGGCGGTCATAGAGGCCTCCTCTTTCGCGTGTCACAGACCCAAGCGCATATCGAGGACGGTCGCGTCGGGCAGACCCCAGTATCGGTTACAGGTGTTATCGAATAATGAACGAGAGGTGAACGTGCCGTAACCTCCCGATGGGCTCCGCGCACCTGATACCCTGATGCCCACTACCAATCGCGGCCATCACGGCGCAGCGCATCAGGGGAGGCCCGATGGACGTGCTCTGCTCAGACTGCCGAAGGGAAGTCGCCCTCGGGACTATGGGGCGCTGCACCGTGTGCGAGGGCATTCTTCGGCCCGAGTATCCCGATGAAGCCGTCGCCCGACTGGCCTCAGTCCGACCGGGCCCGGGCATCGACCGCTACCGGCCGCTCTTTCCCACGTCCACACCTCTCCCCTTCCTGGGCGAGGGCGATACCCCGCTGATCCCCAGCCGTCGGCTCGGAAGCTCATTGGGTCTGGAGCGGCTCTTTTTCAAGAACGAAGGACGGAACCCGAGCGGGGCGTTCAAGGACCGAGCCGCGGCGTTGATGGCCGCCCTGGCCATCGAAGCGGGCGCCGCGGGGTTGGTGACCACTTCTTCGGGGAATACGGCCACAGCGGCTTCGGCGTATTGCGCAGCGGCGGGCCTCCACTGTCTGATCCTGCTCGAACCGGGCAATCCGCCGGCCAAGCTGCGGCAGGCGCTCGCAACCGGAGCGACGGTCCTCCCGGTCGAGGGCGTCTTCGGACACGGACCCGAGGGTACCCGCGACATCATCCTGCGGGTCGCCGAGCGACTACACTACTACCCCGGCTTCGTCTGGGCCCCGGTGAACCCCTATATACTCGAGGGCATCAAGAGCATCTCGTACGAGATCGCCGCCCGTCTGCCTGGAGCCCCGGACGTGGTCGTGTGCCCCGTTGGCGGCGGCGACATGCTGACCGCTCAATGGCGGGGCTACCTCGAGCTCCAGCGAGCCGGGGTCATCGACCGCCTGCCTCGCATGATCGCCGTGCAGTCACTGAACGCTCCCCCGCTCCTCGAGGCATTCCGCAGCGGGGATGAACGCGTTGCGCCTCTGCCCTATGCGAAATCGCGCATTTCGGGCATCAACGTACCCTTCACGGGGGAACACGCTCTGGCGGCGGTACGGGCGTCGGGAGGAGTGGTCACGGGGATCACTGATGATGACGCCTTCGCCATGCAGCGGCGAATCGGCGTGGAAGAAGGCATCTGGGTGGAGCCTGCGTCGGCCGCTCCGGTGGCGGCACTCCCCCAGTTGCTTGCCGGAGACCACGTCCAGCCTGGGGAGACCGTGGTCTGCCTCCTGAGTGGCGCCGGCTTCAAGGATGCCCTACTCGCCAACGCCGAGGCCCAGGCCGTAAGCGCGCGGCCGCCGTTGCTCTTCGACGTGGACGCCATCGTGCAGGCGGCCATGAGGCCCTAACTCGTCGCGCTGGATATCGCCGCGGCCGCCGGGCCACGATGAAGGTCTGACGGGAAAACTGCGCCAAGCAGCCTACCAGTGACGGGCGACCTTCTCCGGTAGTGACGCCAACCGTTCGCCAGCCTCACGCAGGGTATCATCGCGCTTGGCGAAGTGTAGCCGTATGAGGTGGTTCACCGGCTCGTGGAAGAAACAGAAGCCCGGCACGGCCGCCACACCCACTTCACGCACCATCCACTCGCAGAAGGCCAGATCGTCGTGCCAGCCGAACTGCGAGACGTCGACCAGCACGTAGTACGCGCCCTCGGGGCGACTGCAGGGCAGACCGGCGGCATCCAGATACGACAGGAACAGATCGCGCTTCCCCAGGTAGCGCGCCGCCAGTTGCTCGTAGTATGCGTCGGGGAAGTTCAGAGCAGTCACGGCCGCCCGCTGCAGCGGCGCGGCCGCACCCACCGTCAGGAAATCGTGCACTTTTCGCACTCCGTCGATCGCCGCCTCTGGGCCGATCACATAGCCCAGGCGCCAGCCGGTGATGGAGTAGGTCTTCGACAGAGAGCTGCACGAGAGGGTGCGCTCGAACATACCCGGCAGGGAGGCGATATACGTGTGCCGATGCGGAGGATAGACGATGTGCTCATAGACCTCGTCGGTGAGCACCCAGGTGTCGAACTCCTGAGCCAATCCGGCGATGACCTCGAGTTCCTCTCGGGTGAACACGCGGCCGCACGGGTTCGAAGGGTTACACAGTACCAACGCCTTCGGCCTCAGCTCGAACGCCCGCCGCAACTCGTCCGGATCGAAGCCGAAAGCGGGGGGCCGCAGCGGCACGTAGACGGGCTCGGCGCCACACAGGATGGTATCGGCACCGTAGTTCTCGTAGAAGGGTGAGAAGATGATCACGCGGTCTCCGGGCTCGCACGTGGTCAGCATGGCGGCCATCATGGCCTCCGTGCTGCCGCAGGTGATCACCAGGTGCGTCTCCGGATCGAGAGGCATACCCATGAATCGGGTCTGTTTCGCAGCCAATGCCGCCCGGAAATCGGGCGCGCCCCAGGTGACGGCGTACTGGTGGGGACCCTCTATGGCCGCGCGGGCCAGCGCCTCCAACAGGGCCGGCGGCTCGTCGAAATCGGGGAACCCCTGGGAGAGGTTGATGCCGCCGCACTGGTCGTTGATGCGGGTCATCCGGCGGATGACCGAGTCGGTGAAGTGATCGAGTCGACGACTGAGAGCCGGTTTCAACGTGGCCCCGCCGTCAGCGCCTTCTCGATGCGGCTCAGAGCCTTGTCGACATCGCCCCAGTACGCCGAGACCAGCAAACGGGCACACCCCCGGCCGTGCGGGCCGAAGGCATCACCCATCGCCACCGCCACCCCACCCCGCAGTAGGCGCTCCGCCAGGGCCGCGGAATCGGGCTCCACCCCGGAGAAATCGGGGAACAGATAGAACCCCCCCTGCGGGGGCGGGCAATCCACACCGGGGATGGCGTCGAGCCGGACGACCGCCTTCTCCATGTTCTCCCGGCAGAGCGAGTGTGCCCAGCGCTGATAGCCCGCGCTGTCATCCAGATACTCAGACACCGCCCACTGAGCGATCGAGGGCGAACACGCGGACACGTTCTCCTTGTACACGTCCATCTGCCGTATCAACCAGGGATGGGCCATGGCGAACCCCAACCGCCAGCCCATGATGGCCAAGGTCTTGGAGAAGCTGTTGATCACCACCAGGTTGTCGAACGACGGATCCAGCGGGAGTGCGCCGGCATAGTCCCCGACATAGCTGTACGTATGGTAGACCTCGTCCGAGATGACCAACACATCGTTGGCCTTGGCGGCTTCCATGACCCGGCGCCAGCCGTCGGCAGTGAGCATGGCCCCGGTGGGGTTGGAGGGGCTGTTGACCACCAACACCTTGAACGTCGGGTCGAGCGCGGCCACGATCGCCTCGGCGTCGACGGTCCACGAGCCCCTACGCCCCGCCACGGGGGTTTGAGCGCGACCCAGCGTGTAGTAATGGATGACAGCACCCTGACGCTTCATCATCGCGGCGCACGGTCCCCATCCCGGGTCGGGCAGCAGCACCTTCTCCCCCGGAGCTACCAAGACCTTGATGGCCAAGTAGAGGGCTTCGGTGCCGCCCACGGTCATGAGCACGCTCTCGTCGGGGTCCACCGATGCCGCGAAGGTGCGCTCGACGAAACGGGCGACGGCCCGGCGCATCTGAGGTAGCCCCCGGGTAGAGGTGTACAGGCTGCGACGGTCGACCCGATCGGCCAACATGCCTTGGGCGATCTCGACCAGCCGCTCGGGGGGATCGAAGTTGGCTTCACCGATAGCCATGTTCACGATGTCGGGGTTCTCCTGCATGATCTTCTTCATGGCGCCCATCGGAGAGCGATCGGCCTCGCTCACCAGGGCCCGGACCCGGCGAAGGGCCGGCCCCACGTCGTGTTCTTCCATCACGACACCTCTCCTTCGCCCGCGGGCCCTGACGCGATCAACTCACGAGACGCCCGCACGGCCTCCGCCAAACCTACCCCCATGAACCTGAGGTCAGATGCGTACAGGATGAGTTGGACTCCGCGGTCTACCCAGTAGCCTACCTGCTCGGCGTTCATGGCGAAGATGCCCACGACGCGGCCCGCGAAGCGCGCCCGTGACACCACGTCTTCGATCACCGCGTTCAGTTCGGGCGAGCCCGGCACGAGGCCCAGAGACGAGGCCAGATCCATGGGGCCGACGAAGATCAGGTCGATGCCCGGCACGGCCAAAATGCCGTCGAGGTCGTCGAGAGCCCTTCGGGTCTCGACCTGCGCCCCCACCAACAGGTGCTCGTTCGCCCCGGCCCGGTAGTCCGGTCCACTGTTCGACCCATACCCGGTTGCTCGGCCCGGGCCGATACCTCTGTCGCCCATCGGAGGGTACCGGGCGGCGCTCACCAGCGCTTGAGCTTCGGCGGTACTATTGACCCGCGGGGCGATCACGCCGGCTGCGCCCCCGTCGAGGGCACGAGCGATCGGCACCCAGGCATTGTCCTCCACCCGCACCAGCACCGGGGTCCCTGCGCCTACAGCCGCCGCGATCATGGCCTGGACTGTCTCCTCCCCCATAGCCGAGTGCTCGGCCTCCAGGCACAGGAGGTCGAGACCCTGAGTCCGTGCCAGAGACTCGATCACCACCGGGTGCGGCACCTGGACGAAGGTGCCCACCAGCGTCTCGCCTGCCGTCAGCCGGGCCCTGAGCGCCGTGAATCCGTCATCGTGATCCGTCACTCGAATCCTCGCTTTCTGCGGCTTGCGGCGGCCCTCGGTCTTGAGTCAGAGTCCGACGTCAACCAGCCTCTCCGCTGCTGCGCCACGGCTTCGGCGTCGAGGTCGGGCTGAAGGTTCTCGTCCATTGCGTTAGTATGACACGCGGGTCATGGGACGGCGCGCCACGCTGAGGCGACTGTGACGACGCGAGGAGGAACGCGGATGGACCTATCGACGTTCGACGCCATGGACGCCGCCGAACTGCGTCGGTACCTGGAGTTCCTCCTCTGGCACTACCGAGTTGTCGACGCATTCTGGTTCATACACGTGTCCGACGAGTACGACCAGCCCTCGGCCGAGCGGCTGAACGAACGGGTGTGGGGTCGGGTCTCGGGGATGGCGGCCAAAGATCTCGTCGAGCGTTTCGATATCCGAGAGGGCGGCCTGGCCGGGTTCGCGCAGGCGCTGCGCCTGTTCCCCTGGACCCTTCTGGTGGGCTACCAGATCGAGGAATCCCCCCATGAGATCGTGGTGAGCGTCCCCTGCTGCCCCACCCAGGAGGCCCGCCGAAAACGCGGCCTGGGCGAGTACGCCTGCCGCGAGATGCACCGTCTGGAGTTCGTCGGGTTTGCCCACGTTGTCGACCCACGCATCGAGGTCCATTGTGACTTCGCGCCGCCGGATACACGTCCCGCCCAGCTGGACTGTCGCTGGCGGTTCACCATCGGGGCCTGATCATGAAGACGGCCCTCGTCACCGATTCCGCCGTCAACCTCCCACTCGATCTGCGCGATCGATACGGCATCACCGTCGTCCCGATCCACCTGTTTCTCGACGGACGTCTGTACCGCGACGAGGTGGATATCACGTGTGCGCAGTTCTACCGTTGGTTCCGCCAGAACCCCGACGCCCACATCGCGACTGCCTGTCCTCCTCCGGGTGACTTCTTCACAACCTACGAAGCGCTGGCAGTCGACCACGATGCCATCATCTCCGTGCACCTGGCCGGCGACCTCAGCGGCACGTTGACCTCGGCCGAACAAGCCGTATCCCTGCTGCCGGCGGTCGCGGTCACCCTCATCGACAGTGGCTCGGTGAGTATGGGCAGCGGATTCTGCGTGCTTGCCGCCGCCCGTTGCCTCGAAGCGGGGGGATCTGCGGCCGACGCCGCAGCGGCGGCGCGACGGGTCGCCGGGAAGATCCAGCTTCACGCGGCGCTCGCGACGCTGCGCTATGTTGCCCGCACCGGACGGGTACCGGCCATCGCCGCCCATGCCGGCTCATTGCTCCACCTCCACGCGATCATCAGCGTCGAGAACGGCCACGCGGAACTCGAGCGGATCGAGCGTTCGGCCGCTAAGGCCACTCGACACCTGCTCGACACCGTCGAACGGCGACTCGAGGGGCGGCCCGCCCACGTGGCGGTGCTGCACGCCGACGCCCCGGAGGAGGCGCAGGCATTCGCCGATGACCTCAAGGCGGCCTGTCGTTGCCTCGAGTTGATCACCGCGGAGTTCACCCCGGTCATGGGAGCGAGCACGGGCCCGGGCCTGCTCGGCGCGGCCTTCTACGGGGACGACGACGCGAACGCAGAGGTGACCTGACCATGCCGTGGACTTCCATCTTCCTTATACTCGGCGCGTACCTGCTGGGGTCGGTGCCCAGCGCCTACCTGCTGGCGCGCTGGCGGCGCGGCTTCGACCCGCGGACGGTGGGTAGCGGCAACGTCGGCGCCTCCAATCTCCGGCTGACGGTGGGTCTCTGGGCAACCATCACCGTAGGCGTCATCGACATCGCCAAGGGCGCGGTGCCGGTGTGGCTCGGACTACGGTTGGGCCTCGGCGTGCCGACCGCATACGTCGCCGGGCTGGCGGCGGTGGTCGGACACAACTGGTCGGTCTGGCTCAACTTCCAGGGCGGACGGGGCGGAGCCACCACCATGGGGGTGTTCCTCGTGGCGTTCCCCCCAGCCACCGCGTGGATCCTGGCCCTCATCCTCGTGGGCGGAGCTGTTCACTGGGCGGCTCCCTTACACGCCCTGGGCGTGCTCACCGTCCCCCTCTGGAGCCTTGCCCTAGGACGCCCGCCGGCGGTGTTCTACCTAGCCCTCGCTTTGATCTTCTTGATGTTCGTCAAACGCCTTGAGGCGAATCAACGGTTCTCTACACTCCCTGGGGAGCGCAGAGAGGTCTGGCGGAATCGCCTTCTCAAGGACCGCGATTTCCGGTAGTCGGCTGCTGGATTTCAGCCCGCCCGTTCCACGAGCGCTTTCCCGAACTGCTGACAGGCTTTCATGCCCGCGGGCGAGTCCACGACGGCTTCCTCCATGCGCAGGGGACCGAGATCGAGCATGTTCATCTTGCAGACGTAGTTCAAGGTATCGTGGATGATGATAGGGCCTTCGCCGGAGTGCGTGTGCGACCCGAAAGCAGCGCCCATTTTGTCCTGCAGACCCGCCTCCTTGACCTTGAAGAGCCATGCTTTCATGCCATGGAGCAGGTCCTTATGGTACGTGGGGCCGCCGACGATGTAGCCATCGTATCCTGCGAACTCTTCGGGCTGCCGGACTTCGGCGAACGGCTTGACATCGACCTCGCCCCCGCCGAAGCGGACACCCTCGGCGATGTAGTTCGCCATCTTCTCGGTCTTGCCCGTGATGCTGCCGTAGACGACCAGGAACTTCACGCTTTCGCACCTCCCAGATACGGTAGATTCCTCCAGTACGATGTGCCACACGGTGCATACCCGCGGCCACCGCGGCTCCAAACCGCCCCCTGCCGGCCTATCAGCTGCGATATGCTGAAGCGATGGAGTAGGCGGCGAAGCCCCTTGATGTGGCAGAGGTTCTTCAAGCCCCGCCTTGCCCGGGTCATCCGCGCGGTCCGCGAGGCAGCACCCGCCATGCTGGTCTTCTATCACAGCGACGGCGACTTCACGCGCATCCTGCCCGACCTGGTGGAGATAGGCGTGCAGGTAATCAACCCACTCCAACCGGATTGCATGGACGCGGCAGCCATCAGGGAGGCCTATGGAGACGGCTTGGCGTTCTGGGGAGCGGTGGGAACCGCCCGGCTCTGGGACGAGGGGACACCGGACGAAACACGGGCGGAAGTGGGACTACGCATGGCAACGCTGGGTCGGAACGGTCTTCTCCTCTCACCCGCCTACGACATCGACTTCGCTCCACGACAGAGCGTGGCGGCGTTCGTGGAAGCGGTGCGGAGATGGGGCGGCGTCTGAGTCGGACTTCCCCCGCCCCGTATCACGGCGGAGGAAGTCCGACCGGTCACGCTGACTGCCGACCCGCCGGTCTGACGTGTTCTCGACCGGCTGGTGGTGGTCGTAGTCGTGATGCTATGGACTATTCGGAGCCAGTGGGCTCCTGCAGACCCGGGGTCGGGATCTCCTCGGGAATGCCCGCTCCGTTGACCTCGACGGCTTCGGTGAGAACGCCGAACTCGCCGTTGTTGGTCACGTCATGACAGGTGAAACAGTTGCCGCGGAACTCCGTGAGGAAGATACCGCTGTTCATATGCGCGGGGTGGACGATTGTCCGCAGGCCGACGGGAGCAACGTTACCGTCCTGTTCACCGTCGCCCGCCGCGTGACAGCTGAGGCACACCGCAATCGCCGCGGTGTCCGGGAGCGTGGCGTGCAGCGTGAAGCGGGACGACGTGGCGTCACCGCCCATGGCTTCCCATTTCAGGCTGAATGTCGGCGCATTCTCGCGGCTGGGATCAGGCCGACCTGGGGTGAACGGGGGGGCGGAAGGGTCCCCGACCGCTGTGGGGTGGCAGGCGGGACATCCCCGAGGAATCTCGGCCACGGGGGCCATCGCCTTCTCCGTCAGGTAGGTGTCGAAGTTCTGGAACATCGTGGCCGCCTGACCGCGCAGAATCGGGTCATAGGGGCCAAAGTTCCCGTTCGTGTAGCCGTTGACGATGCCGTTCTCCGCCGCCCAGTTGATGGCGTCGGCATGCGTGTCGTTGGGGTCCACGTCGGGGAAGCTACTGGTCGCGGCGTACGCAGCCGTGGCCGCCACCCCCGCGATGACCACTACCCCAAGGATGAAAAGCGCGCGTCGTGTGAAGCGTTCTCTCAGTCTCATTGCATCACTCTCATTCCCGGATCGATCGACGATTGCCCATACCGATATCTCGTCCGGCACCCCCCTCCCCCCGGCAAACGTCGAGACCTGCGAACCATGACCCTCTACCGCATGCGGGTCCCGGGACACCCGGCTGTGGCGTTGGCAGGCCGTATACCCCAGCGGGCCCGCTTGTAGTCACGTGCCCGTGCGAGAAAGCCACGCGACCGCACGGCTGAGGCCTCCCAGCAGCCACGTGCGCGACCGAGGATGCCGTATCGCGCCGGTCGGCGCGTTCTGGTAACCAAGGCTTCGGTCTCCAACGGCCTCCCAGTAACGAAACGGGGCTGCCGTGTGGCAGCCCCGTTATGGTACCCGCGATTGCTCGCGATCCTACTTCACGAGCGACTAGATCAATCGAATGCAGCGATCCCGGCGTTGAGAAGGGCCTTTGCGTAGTTTGGGTTGTGCACGCCCAAGCTCTTGTCCTCGATCATGACGGTGCGATAGTCCCAAAGAGCGGCGGCCTTAGCCTCGGTGTAGTCCCCGGGGACCGCTGCACCAGTGTCGGTGATCATATCAGCGGCCAGAAGTTTGGCGTTGAGCGTATCGCCCAACGCTTGCACCTCGGCCTGCAGCTCATCGATCTTGGCCTGGGCGGCGGTGGCGTCGCCGTGGCAGGAGCAGCTCTCCAAGACCGGCTCGAAGGTATGGTTTTCGTTCGCGCCCATGTGACAGGTCACGCAGGTATCAGCGATGGTGTAATGCATGCCTGCGCTGTCTGGGGCGCCGGCGCCGGCGACGCCCTGCAGCATGGCACTCTGCGGGCCGTGGTGAGGCCCGAAGCGACTGCTGCTGACCGTCACCTTGCCGTCAACTGCGGCCGGGAAGTCGACGCGCGGCTGATGGCATTGTGCGCACAGATTACCGGCGCCGCCGTCGAATGTCGTGCCGACAAGACCGGGCAAGGCGTAGTAGTCGACCGGAGCTTCGGACTCGAGCGCCCAGTCGGTTCCGGTGTAGGTCTCGTGGACCTGGTGACAGGCGCGGCAGTCAACCCGAGTAGGATCGGTCTGACCGACCGTTACCTCAGATGGGTTCTGACCCGCGGCGATCCTGTCGCTGAAGCCATTGCCGGAGTGGCAACCGGCGCAGGCAGCCCTGGTGCCTTCACTAAGGGCCAATTCGAAGGCACTTTCGCCCGGGGTCGTGAACGTCACGTCGTCAACGGTGACCTCTTCGCCTTCCACGCCCGCTCCATGGACGGACACACCATACGAGGCTTCTTTGCCGGTGACCAGCGTCGTTGCGTTGTGACATTCCTTGCAGTTAGACGTTCCGTCGGCGGGGCTGGTCCTCGCCGAGAAGGCGCGCGGCCAGCGCCTCAGCCATGAACACTATCGCCTCCTGGTCGAGATAGTCGAGCACCACCCGATCGAGCAGGATCGAGACCCGAGCCGGAAACTCCTCCTCTTCGTCCCAGAAAAGCAAAAGCACACTCACCCGAGGCAGGACCTCGATGCGGAACGCCCTGTCGGCAGATGCGGAGTCTACAGACCGGCCACCGAGCGTCCGGACGACGAGATCCAGGCGGTCAGGGTCTCCCGCGAAGGCTTGGGCGACGCGCGCCGAAGCCTCTTCGAACGACTTCGACTTGCTCACAGTGCTGGGCAGGTCGCGATACGAGATCCACACCCCCGACTCAGGAATGCCGGTCGCGCGGGTCAGATAGATGAGCAACAAGATCTTCACCGAGGCGCTGGGAACATCCCCCCGCAGGGAGCTGACGCCGACCCTGGAGACGCGGTAGAGACCGTCGAGGAACCTCACGTCGATCGCTTCTGCCGGCGAGTCGATGAACGCGCCGGCACCGTTCTCTGCCACCGCCGCCAGGTCGGCGGTCTGCATCACGGAGAGAAGCGCACGCAGCGCCTGCTCACTCGACGCCGGGCGGCGACCCTCTCCTTCGTCGCGACCCCTATCGAGCTTGTCCTGCATGGCGCGAAGAGGGATCGGACCAAGCGACGGACATACCTCCAACGGGAACGCCTCCAAGTAGACCGCCGAAGCAAAGGCGAAGCACGAACCCTTTCCGCACTCGCCGCAGTTGGTCCTGGGGAGGTCTTTGTAGATGTCGAGTACTTTGTAGCTCGTGACCGACCGTCCTGACCTCGCCGGTGGAAGACCCGCACGCATCCGCACCTTGACCGCAGCCTACTTCACCAACGACTGCGCCCAGGGCAGCACGAAGGCGAACGCGAACGCCACGCTCACCACATACATGAAGGGGTGGATCTCCCGGGCTTTGCGGTTGAATAGTTTGATCAGCGTGTAGCTGATGAAGCCGAAGCCGATGCCATAGCTGATGTTGTAGGTCAGTGGAACACCGACGATGATCAAAAATGCCGGAAAGGCCTCCTCGAAGTCCATCCACGGGATCTCGCGCACCGTGCGCATCATAAGGAAGCCGACCACGATCAGGGCGCCGGCGGTGATGGGGTAGACGTAGTAGGCGCCTTCGGGAGGGACGAAGCCCGAGCCGACCAAGAGTTCGTACTGCGTCTCGTTGAGGATGCTGTACCCGCCGCCGACCATGGCCACGATGGGCGCAAAGAAGATGCCGATGGCAAACAGGACGCCGGTCACCATGTTGGTTAAGCCGGTCCGTCCTCCTTCGGCCACCCCGGCCGCGCTTTCGATGTAGGTAGTGATGGAGCTGGCGCCGAACAGGCCGCCCACGGCGGCAGCGGCAGAGTCCACACCCAGGATACCCTTGATGCCGGGGACCTTGCCGTCCTTGCCGACGAAGCCCGCCTGCTCACCCACGGCGACGACTGTGCCCATGGTGTCGAAGAAGTCGGTCAACATGATGGCGAACAGAGCCATGAGCAGCACCGGCGTGAAGATCTGGGTGATGGCGAGACCACCGTCCACTGTCTGGAATGGCGCGCCGAAGCTCGAGAAATCCGGAGGCGCGACCACTTTCGAGGGCAGTTCGGTCACCCCGAGGAGCAGGGCTGCTCCCGTCGCCACGAGGATTCCCCAGAGGATGTCCCCCCGTATCTTGAGTGACATGAAGAAGAGGATGGCAAAAAGGCCGATGAGCGCAACCCACACGTGCGGTTGAGTGAAGTCGCCGAGCCCGACCAACGTGATCGGCGCCGGTCGGATCAAGCCCCCCTCGTTGAGCCCGATGGTGGTGATGAACAGTCCGATGCCCACGCCGATCGCCCGCTTCAAGTTCAGAGGGATGGCGTGCATGACGGCTTCGCGCAACCCGGTCAATACCAGTATGAGAATGATGATGCCCTCGGCAAAAATGACGGACATGCCCACCTGCCAGGGCACGTTGGCCTGTTGAAAACCGATGACCGAATAGGTCACCACCGCGTTCAACCCCATACCGGAGGCAAGGGCCAGAGGCCGGTTGCTCACCAGGCCCATAGCGAGCGTCATGAGTGCCGCCCCGAGAGCGGTGGCCGTCGCGGCCGCTGCGAACGGGACGCCCGCCGCCGACAGGATGCCCGGATTGACGAAGATGATGTAGGCCATCGTCATGAAGGTGGCCAGCCCGGCGATCACCTCCGTCCGCACACTGGTGCCCCTCTCACCGAGACGGAAATAGCGATCAAGCGCGTGCACCGAGGACCTCCTTGTGTCGTTGGCCGAGGCGACTGCCGTGTCACGCCTACGGCGTCCATCATACGACTCCCGGCGGACGTTACTCAACGGTCCTTCTCAGCGGTGGACGAACGCGAAACTCGAACGAGTACAGCGTGGGTCCCAGCCGCAGGCCGACGAGGACAGAGAGTCTACCGGGATCGCGGAGCACCCGCCTTTGTCAAACGTGTCCCACGCTGCTGCCCTTCACCTTTACCCGGTCCCGACCCGGACGTTCAGTATCCTTCTGCACCGGAAAGAGGGGCAGCACGATCCTTCCCCATGTCTGGTTGATCACGCCGGCGGCGGAGATATACCAGGCCACGGCTGCGGTCGCGATGCCGACATAGCCGGCCGGCACGGCGCTGATCCACCCCGCCTGTGCCAGATCGAGCAGGATATAGGTGGCAAGCAGAAGCGCGAACAGGGTGGAGAGGGCTCCACTTATCCTCATGCTGGCTATCCACATGTAGAAGGTAAAGAGGGTCCACGAGACCAGGAAGATCCCCATCGCCGAGCTGCCGAACGAGTTCTTCAGGGGCGCTCCGCCTGCGGTAGACAGGTAGACGTACGTGCCCAGTGCTATCCAGAACGCAGCGTAAGAACTAAAGGCAGTTGCGCCGAACATGTTGCGGTTCTTGAATTCCCACATTCCCGCCAGCAGCTGCACGAGACCCCCATAGAACCATGCCAGGCACAGGAAGACCGGCTCCGCTGCCTTGTCCAAGATCCCGGCATTGAAGACGCTCAGGACGAAGGTGGTCATGGCGAATCCCGCAAGACCCAGGGATCCAGGATCCGCGATCGACTTCTGATCGGTCATGGTTGCGTTCCTTTCGTAGTGCCCGCGCCCGCAGACGGTTGGACGACTCATTGCGGCGGGCGCCGCCGTGGACGGATATTGCGCTACTTTTCACAAAGTTCTGTGTGCTCGCCCCGACCGCTCCTTCGTCTCACACCTCTCGGCCGGCCGACACTTCCCCAGTGCCGCCGACGCGCGTATTCTCCTTCCCAGGGAGCTACCCCCTCAAACCACCCGGCGCGCCTCCGGTGTCGCACCCGGGACGGACGCTCACCGTGCGGTCGGCCGCGCCCAGGCCGGTACGTATCGCCCGGCCGTCCGAGCCTCCCGCCGTAATTCATCGCACATCTGCTCTCGCCGACGCAGTTCGGCCCAGAAGACCGGCGAATGGTCGTGACGCACCGTGTGACATAACTCGTGCACGAGCACATAGCGTACCAACCTGCTCGGCAGAAACAGCAGGGTCTGGTTGAGGCTCACAGCTCCACTCGGCGAACAACTGCCCCAGCGGGTACGCTGTGCGCGCACGACGACATCAGCAAAGGGCAGGCCCTCCTCCCGGCTTACTGCGCCGAGCCAGGGGATGAGGCTCTGTCGGGCCTTCCGGCCAAGCCACCGGCCCAGACCAAGCCGGCAGGCGGCGTGGTCGGAGACCGCACCGGACACGCGGAGTCGCCCCCGCCCCCGCTCTGTGACGGTGACCCGAAGCGATGCCGTCGGCACATATACGACCGCCCACTCCTCGCCGAGGGCCCGTAGAGAGACCGTGTGGGGCAGCCGATTGGGCGGGTCGGCGGCTTGGGCAGTACGCTCCTCGCCGAGACGCAGCTCGGTGCGTGCGACCCAGTCCGCCTTGCCCTGCACCAGCGCAGGCACTGCCGCGTGATCGAACCCCCTCGGAACAACGACCTCCAGACCCTTCTCCACGCTCATCCGCAGCGTCACCCTCTTCGCCCGTGGGCTCTCGCGAATGACGTACTCAGGCAACGGTCGCTCCAGGAGTATCGGTGGCTCGATACACGTGGGTCATTCGAGGATCCCAGCCGCTTCCTCCAGGTGATCCATGATGGCGATGTGCTGCGGACAAACCTCTTCGCACTGACCGCACCGGGTGCAATTCGACGCCTTCCCTACGCCCCTGATGGCATAGACTTCACGCTCCCCCTCGAGGTCGCCGTAGAGACACGCATCATTGAGATGGGCGAGCACGTCGGGGATGTCGACGCCCGATGGGCACGGCATACAGTATCGGCAGCCCGTGCAGTCGGCTTTGGTCATGGAGCGGTAGACCTGTGCCACCTGTTCGATCAGACGGTGTTCGCCGGCGCTCAAAGAGCCGGGAAACCCTTCCACTGCCAGGTCCACGTTCTCGACGACCTGATCCATCGCGCTCATGCCGCTGAGCAGCAGGCTCACCCCGGGGTCGTCCCAGACGTATCGCAACGCCCATCCTACCGGTGACCGGCGGACCGCGGTGGTCTCCCACAGCGCCTGAACAGCCGACGGGATGCGGCTGGCCAGTCGGCCGCCTCTGAGTGGCTCCATGACGATCACGCCCATGCCCCGTTCGGCCGCGTAGTGCAGGCCTGCGCGCCCGGCCTGGTAGGCAACATCCATGTAGTTGTACTGGATCTGGCAGAAGCCCCAATCGTAGGCATCGACGATGGGCTTGAACACGGAGAACTCGTCGTGGAAGGAGAACCCCGCATGCCGGATCCTCCCATCCGCCAGCGCGGAGTCGAGGAACTCGAGTACCCCCAGGGACACAAGCCTGCCCCACAACTCGGCGCTGAGCCCGTGGAGGAGGTAACAGTCGATGTGGTCGGTCTTGAGACGCTCCAACTGGCCGGTCAGCAGAGTATCCATGTGCGCCCGCGATTCGACCGACCAACTGGGCAGTTTCGTGGCCAGCAGGACCCGGTCGCGGTAGCCGCCCCGCAGCGCCCCGCCGACGAACGGTTCGCTCATGCCCGGCTCGCCGTGCGTCACGCCATGGTAGGGGAACGCCGTGTCGACATAGTTCACACCGTGGTCGATCGCGTAGTGCAGCATGTCGGTGGCCACGGGAACGTCGATCCGATCACGTCTCCCGTCGATCACCGGCAGCCGCATGCAGCCGAACCCAAGGATCGAGACGTCTTCTCCGGTCCGGCCAAGGGTGCGATGCAGCATCCTGGACCCCCTACACTAGGTCGATGAGCGTGGCCGACTCTTCGAGGGGCCTTCGCGGACTGCGAAAGCTCAGGCCCGGATCATCCGGATCTCGGTAGCCGAGCGCCACTCCCATCAGGATCATCAGCTCGTCGGGGATGCCGAGTTCCGCCCGGATGAGATCGGGATAAACTACCAGGTTGACCGCCGGGGCCGAATCCACCCCCTGGTCCTGCGCCGCCAGCATGATGCTCTGCGCCATCGCTCCCATATCGAAGATCGACCAGGGTGTGAGCGACCGGTCCATACACAGATAGACCACCGCGGGCGCCCCGAAGAAGCGCCGATTGTTCTCGAGGAAACTCATCCGGGGCGCGTCGTTGTCCGGCGGGCCCTTGTCCGCGACAATGCGGGCGGCACTCATTTCGGCCGTGCGCTGTTTGAGAGCCGGGGGCCATTCCTTGGGCGTGGGCAGGTCGGGAGTGCCGGGCACCTTCCGGTGGGTGCGCTCAAGGAACGCCATCCGCAGTCGCTCGAGGGTCTCACCCCCGGCAACGTACAGCTGCCACGGCTGCGTGTCGGCCCAGGAAGGCGTCCGTGCGGCCGCCTCCAGGATCTCCGTCACCGTCTGCCGGCTCACTGGATCGGGCTTGAACGCACGCACGCACCGGCGGGCGTGGAGGGCTTCGGTGACATCCATGACGCGGGGCCTCCTGATCGTCGCACGACCGACTCATCCGGGGATTCGTGGACACATCATGCCACGGATGTGCCTCTCGGTGGGCGCACGTGGCGCACATACGCTATACTCCCGGGCATATCACCGAAGACTCGGTTGTCCTCGCGCTCTTTCCCGAAAAGACTCGACTGGATCAACTGCGTCTACAACCGCAGTGCGATCCAGATGAGACGCACGGCAAGGAGCTTCATGACATTCGATGAACTCGGTCTGGAAACAGACCTGCTGAAGGCTGTGCGGGCCCTCGGCTACAAGCAGCCCACTCCCATTCAGGAGCAGGCCATCCCTCTGGCCATCGCCGGCCGCGACATCATCGGCTGTGCGCAAACGGGCACCGGCAAGACTGCCGCCTTCGTGTTGCCCGCACTGCAGCGGATGGGCCGGCGGCGCGCTCTCCTCACCTTGGTGGTCACTCCGACCCGGGAACTCGCCGGCCAGATAGAAGACGTCGCTTGGAAGTGCTGCCGGCACACCAAACAGCGCGTGGCCGCGGTCTATGGCGGCGTGGGCTACCAGCCCCAGATAGACAAAGTGCGCCGGGGCGTGCACATGCTGGTCGCGACACCGGGCCGACTCCTGGACCTCGTTGAGAAGGGCCATGTGGACCTCTCCAACGTCGAGATCCTGGTGCTCGACGAAGCCGACCGCATGCTCGATATGGGCTTCTGGCCCGATGTGAAGCGCATCATGGCGCTGCTGCCGGAGAAACGGCAGAACCTGCTCTTCTCCGCCACCATCACTCCCGACGTGGAGCGGGTCGCCGGTCCTATCCTGCACGACCCCGCACGCATCGAGGTCGCTCCCAGTGCCACGCCGATCGAAGCGATCTCCCAGTCGCTCTACCCGGTGAACGCCCTGCAGAAGACCGACCTGCTGGTGCGTCTGCTCGAGAAGCATCAGCTCGATCGTGTGCTGGTCTTCACGCGCACCAAGCACCGAGCCGACAAGGTATGCCGCCACCTGGAACGGAGCCGCATCCCCGGCGCCGCCATACACTCGAACCGCAGCCAGGCCCAGCGTCAGCGGGCCCTCGACGGCTTCAAGAACGGCACCTACCGTGTGCTGGTCGCCACCGATATCGTCGCCCGCGGCATCGACGTGGACCGTATCTCACACGTGATCAACTACGACCTGCCCATGAACGCCCAGGACTACGTTCACCGCATCGGCCGCACCGCGCGTGCGGGCGCCACGGGCACGGCCATTCGCTTCCTGGCGGCCGAAGAGGCCACCGAACTTCGCGATATCGAGCAACTCATCGGTGCTACCCTCCCGTGTGAAGACGTGGAGGGTTTCGCGTATTCGGAACGGATGGTCCCGGATCCCCAGCGCACCGCCCGGAGACCCGCCCCGCGCGGCCCACAGCGGTCGGGCCGACCGAGTCACCGGACGTCGCAGCGGCCCGAACGAGCGGGTTCGTCCGCGGACCGCGGGTACCGGCAAGGAAGCCGCAGGCCCGCGGCTCCCGCCGGGGCCGTGCGGTCCGGTTCGGGACGCCGCGGAGGCTGATGTTCGATCCGCCTACGCGGTCGCCGCTGGAGGCGCCACCGCACTCGTTGCGGGGGCAACCACCGTATTCGCCGCCGGAATCACCGCCGGGCGCCTGCGCAGCCGGTCCAGGCTGAGGTAGACCACCGGCACCAGGATCAGGGTCAGAAGGGTCGAGCTCACGAGTCCCCCGATGACGACGATCGCCAAGGGCCCGGAAAGGAACGAGCCCTCACCCAGGCCCAAAGCCATGGGGGAGAGTGCCAGGATCGTGGCTGCGGCGGTCATGAGGATGGGGCGCAGCCGGCGACGTGCCCCCTCTACCACCGCGGTGGGAGCATCCATGCCTCTGTCGCGGAACTGCTCGATAAGGTCCAGCAGCACGATAGCGTTCGTCACCACGATGCCGATCAGCATCAGTAGACCGATGAGGCTCGGCATGCCCAGGCTGGTCCCCGTTATGAAGAGCAGCACCACCGCGCCCACCGCTGCGAAGGGGATGCTCACAAGCAGGATCAGCGGATTGAGCAGGCTGCGGAACGTGGCCACCATGATCAGGTACACGAGCAAGATGGCCACCAGCATGGCCACACCGAGCGACGTGAACACGTCACCCATCTGCTCTGACGCCCCGGCCATCTCCCAGCGTGCACCTGCCGGCAGCTTCAGATCTTTCAAGGCCGTCTTCACGGCGGTCGCTGATGCCCCCACGTTGTTGCTGGTGGAAGTGGCCGAGATGGTGACGGTACGCGAGCCGTCGGTGTGCGTGACCTGTACCGGCTCCTTGGTTTCGGTCACCGCGGCCACGCTGGAGAGCGTTGTCAGGCCGGTCCCCCCCGGCAACGGCAGGTTCCCCAGTTGTTCGGCGCCCCCTTGGCCCAACAGGGGGAGCGTGAGGACGGCCGGGACGGGACCCTGCTCGGTAGGCAGCTGACCGATCGGCATACCGTTCAGGACCAGGGCCACGTACTGCCCCACCTGCGTCGCGTCGAGGCCCGACGCCGCCACCTTGGCCGGGTCGACCTTCACCGAGATCTGCGGCCTGTTCTCCGAGAGGTTCGACGAGATGTTCGTCAGGTCGGGCACGCCGGCCAGCGCCTGCGTCACCGCCACGTTGGCCTGCTGCAGAACCGCCGGATCGTCGGCGTAGACGCGCACCTGCAGCAGCGAGTTGTCACCCATGCTGCTGTCGCTGTCGGTCACGGAGATCTCCCCCGCCCCGTCCAGGGCCGCTACCTGCCTCCTGAGATCGGCGACGATGTCCGCTTTGGGGCGCGGACCCTCGGTCGTGACACTGTATTGGGCCCGCGCCGACGAGGCTTCCGTCCCCCCGCCGGGGCCGAACAGCCCGCCGGTGCTACCGATGGTGACCTGATAGGTGCCAACTCCATCCGTATTCGCCAGGATCTCCTCCACTTTGGTCGCCGCTTCCGCGGTGATCGCGGTCTCGGTTCCCGGCGGAAGTTGCTGCGTCAAAGTAAGGGTGTTCTGCGCGGAGTTGTCCAACAGGTTGGTCTTGAGCTGTGGGACGAGTGCCATCGATCCGGCGAAGATGGCCACGGCGACGACGATGGTGATGATCTTGTGAGAGATGGCCCAGCGCAGGGACGGTACGTAGGCACGCTGAAGGGACGTGATGTCGTCCTTCTCCCTGCGGGGCACATGACCGCGCGACAGCAGCCAGGTGACGCCCACCGGCACCACGGTCATGGCCACCAGCAGACTGGCGAGCAGCGCAAAGGTGACCGTGAGGGCGAAGGGGCGGAAGAACTCCGACGCGATGCCGTGCACGAAGCCCAGAGGCAGGAACACAGCCACGGTGGTCAACGTGCTGGCGGTCACCGCCCTGGACACCTCGCGAGTGCCCTTCTCGGCGGCCGACATGGCGTCGTCACCCTCCTGGATGTGCCGATATGAGTTCTCCAGCACGACGATGGAGTCGTCGATCACCCGCCCGATGGCGATGGTGAGCCCGGCCAACGTGAGCATGTTGAGTGAATAGCCCCGTCCCCACAGGACGATCAGCGCGATGATGACGCTCAACGGGATCGACATACCCGCCACCACCGTGGACCGCCAACTGCGCAAAAAGAGCAAGATCACCAAGATGGCGAACACGGCTCCGATGAGACCCTCGCGCCACATGGACGAGATGCTCGAGGTGATATACGGCGCCTGATCGACCACCACGGTGACGGACGCGCCCTCTCCCAGGTCGGCCTGCAGCCCGGGGAGCAGCGCGGCGACTCCCTTGGAGATGTCAACCACGTTGCCACTGCCCGTCTTGCTGATCGCGATGCCCACCGAGGGCTCGCCATTGGTGCGTGTGATGGAGGTAGCCGGGGTCGGCACCACCTGGATGTCGGCTACCTCACCCAGGGTGACGGGCGCCGAGGCGGGGGTCGTCGCGCCGGACGTGGCGGCGCCCTGAGCACCCGCGCCGCTGACGGCGGCCCCAGACTGCACGGTCAGCGCCTTCAGCGCGTCGACATCGACGGCCTCGCTGGTGACGCGCACCGGGATGGTTGAGCCGTCGGTGGTCAGCGTTCCGGCCGGGATCGACACGTTGGCCGAGGTCAACGCGGAGATCACCGCCGGTACCGCCACGCCATACTGCGCAAGAGCGAGAGGCTTCAGCGCTATCTGGAGCTGCGAGCCCTGCACTCCCGAGAGAGAGACATCGGCCACCCCAGGCAGCTGCTGCAACTGAGGAACCGCCTTCTCCTGAAGTATGGCTGCGATCTGCTCCGGGGGAAGAGGAGAACTCACCGCCAGCTGGATTATGGGGAAGTCGCCGAAGTTCAGGGCTTTGACCTGCGGCTGCAACCCGGCCGGTAGCGCCGCTTGGACACGCTGCGTTGCCTGCTGAGCCGCGGCCTGCATCGCCGCCATGTCGGTGCCATAGTCGAACAGTGCCACGATGATGCTGACACCCTCGTTGGAATACGAATCGAGTTCTTTGAGCCCGACCAGACCCTTCATGCTTGTCTCGAGGGGCACGGTCACCCCGCGCTCCACGTCGGCGGGAGATGCCCCGGGCTGCACCGTGAAGACGGTGAGGGCAGGATACTCGATGCTTGGAATGAGTTCCTGTCGCAGTCGGCTCATTGCGAAGAAGCCCACCACCAGCACCCCGATGACGGCCAGCGCCACAACCGATCGGTTCCTCAAGGACACCCGCGTCAACCAGCTCATTCTTCGCCCTCGCTCTCGCCCGTCCCCAGGCCCTTGTTGACTCGCGGGGTTAGGGATATTATTCAATGCTATGAACTATACATGGAATAGAGCAAATTGACAGCCGGCGACGACGAGATCTTTTCGCCCGAGGAACTCACCGAGCTTGCCTACCACATGCACCGCATGTGGCATGCGATCTTCCGCGGTGTGCACCCACAGGGCCATCCTGAGCCCGCACAGGCGCGCCACTATTGGGTCCTTGGCGCCCTCGTGGACGGCCCTCGGCGCATGAGCGACCTCGCCGGATGTGCCCAGACGTCGCAGGCGTCGCTCACCGGCATCATCGACCGCCTCGAAGAACACGGCCTGGTGGAACGCGTGCGCTCGCGAGACGACCGCCGTGTCGTCGAAGTGACCCTCACTTCGGCCGGACGCGACGAGACGCAACGTGTGCGGGGCCTGATCCTCGACAGCCTCGAACAGGTGCTCACGCCACTGGCCACCCAGGAACGTCAGCAGTTGCTGAGCCTCATCCGCACCATCGCCGACCATCAGCCGCCCGTCGTGCCCTAATGGCAGAGCGTCGAACTTCCGCAGCCCACTAGAAGGACCCGCCGCATGCACATGAGAGACCTGCCTCACCGCAGCAAGATGTACATCCTCGCCGGCGTGCTGCTGGCGATGCTGCTCGGCGCGCTCGACGCCACCATCGTCGGCCCGGCGTTGCCCAGCATCGTGCGCGAGCTGGGAGGCATGCAATACCTGTCGTGGGTGTTCATCATCTACTCCCTCACGTCCACCATCGCGATCCCTATCGCGGGGAAGCTCTCCGATCTCTACGGTCGCAAGTACTTCTATCTCGGCGGCATCACCGTGTTCCTCGCGGGGTCGATGCTCTGCGGAACAGCCGGGTCGGCCTGGCTGGACGATATCTTCACGGCCGTCACGGGAGCTCCTCACGACATGTTGCAGCTCATCGTATTCCGCGGCATCCAAGGCCTGGGTGCCGGGACCATGATGGCGAACGGCATGGCCATCATCGGCGACCTGTTCGCGCCCCGCGAGCGGGGACGCTACCAGGGTCTCATGGGCGGGGTGTTCGGCCTGGCCTCGGTGATCGGTCCGGCAGTGGGCGGCTGGCTCACGGACAACCTCTCCTGGCGGTGGATCTTCTATGTGAACCTGCCTGTCGGACTGCTGGCCCTCGCCGTGCTCGCTGTGGTGATGACGAAGCCGGAGCACGGACGGTCCCACTCGGTCGATTGGTGGGGTTCGGTCGCCCTGAGTGTCGGGCTGGTGCCCCTGTTGCTCGCATTGAACTGGGGCGATTCGAAATATGCGTGGGATTCACCGGTCACCCTCGCACTGCTGGCCGTTGCACTGGTTTCTCTGCTCGTCTTCGGGTTCTTGGAACGGCGAACCTCGGAACCCATACTCGATTTCGGCCTCTTCCGCGATCGCGGGTACTCGGCGAGCATGATCGTGCTGTTCTTCTCCGGGGTGGGCATGTTCGGATCGATCATGTTCCTGCCCCTCTTCCTGCAGGTGGTCGTGGGCCGCAGCGCTTCGAGTTCGGGCGCCCTGCTCATGCCCATGATGCTGGGGATGGTAGTCGCATCGATCACCACAGGGCAGCTGATCAGCCGTACCGGCCGCTACAAGATCTTCGGCATCGTAGGCCTGGCCGTCGCTGCGATCGGGATGTTCCTTCTCTCCCGCCTGACCGTGGAGAGCAGCAACGGCTCAGTGGCCCTCTACATGGTGCTCGTCGGCCTCGGTCTGGGAGCAACGATGCCCCTCTTCACGATCTCGCTGCAGTCACAGTTTCCAAAGCGCATCGGCGAGGTGACCGCCGCACAGCAGTTCTTCCGTTCGATCGGCGGCACCGTAGGAGTCGCTCTACTCGGCGGAGTCATGAACTCCGTCTTCGCCCGGGAATTGACGGCGCTGGTGCAGCGCGACGCGGCGTCGTTTGGGCCGGCGGCCGCCCAACTATCTGGCCTCGCGGCCGAACCTACCAAGTTGCTGAACGCGGGTGCGCTACAGACCCTCGCAGCGCAGATGCCGCCGGAAGCAAAGCCCCTTCTCGAACGATTTTTTATGGACGTGAAGGAAGCGCTCGCAACCGGCATCTCCCAGACGTTCCTCTGGGCCTTCATCCTCATCGGGATCGCATTCATCGCCATGTGGTTCGTACGCGAAGTGCCACTGGTGGAGCATCCTCACCTCCGCGGCGCCTCGGAGATCGGTACCGAGATCCTGGCCGAGGAGGCCTTACAGCCGGCAGAGCACGAACCCGTCATCGTGGGTAAACCGGAGACGGCCTCCCCGTAGTCCCTACTCCAATTCCCCAGAGGGAGGGATTCGCTCGCGGGCGGCGGAACCCGAGCGGAACGCATCCGCGGCGTCCTCCCAGTCGGTCCACCCCACGCCGGCTTCTCGCACATAGGCCTTCACGGCGACACCGACCGTTGGAAAGAAGCGATCGCTCCCCAGACTATCCACCAGGCCGTACCGCTCGAGCCGATCTTTCACCGGGTCCTTCAGCTCGGCGAACGCCAGTTCCACTCCCGAGACCCTGAGTTCCGCGGCCAAGTCTTTCACCATATCGGCCGCCGTCGCGTCCACGTCGGTGATGGGCTCCGCCGCAAGTACCACCCACCGCGCAGGCGGTTCGGCTTCAGCGACAAGACGCCTGACGCTGTCGCCGAACAGTTGTGCGTTGGCGAAGAAGAGCGGCGCATCGAACCGATAGAGGACCAGCCCGGGCACCTGTTGGGCCGATCCATATCGGTCGATATCGTGATAGCCCTTGACGCCGGGAGCGCGCCCGAGCAGCGCATCGTGAGGCCACCACGCCAGCCGGATGAAGTTGAGCAGCGAAAGGCCGACCGCGATCGCGATGCCCAGCCGGACCCCCAGCAGAGCGACGCTCAGGAAGGCCGCCATGGACAGCCAGAACTCTGACTGTCTCTCGCGGAAGAGCCGCCGGACCCCTGACACCTCGGCCAGGCCGATAGCGGCGGCGATGACCACCGCTCCCAGCGCGGCTGTGGGAAGGTCGGTCAAGAGGCCCGGCACGAGCACAAGCAGAGCGGCGACCGCCAGCGCGCCGACCAATCCGGTAACCTGGGTCTTGGCTCCCGCCGACTCGGCAACGGGCGTGCGGGACGCGCTGCTGCTAACCGGGAATCCTTGGAAGAGACCGGCGGCGGCATTCGCGATACCGAGCGCCACCATCTCTCGATTGGGATCGACCCTGCTGCCGGCACGGATGGCATAGGTTCGGGACAGAACACTCGTGTCGGCGAAGGCCACCAAGGAGATGCCGGCGGCGCTACCCAGGAGAAGACCCAAGTCCGACCAGCGCACCGACGGGAGCGCGAAGCTCGGCAGCCCCCGAGGAACCTGGCCCACAACGGATATGCCCTGCTCCGTGAGTCCGAACCTGCTGACGGCCACGGTTGCAAGAACCACTGCCAGCAGAATCCCGGGAAATCGGGGCACCCATGCCTTGAGTACAAGGATGAGCACCAGACTTCCCAACCCTAGGGCCAGGGCGGTCGGATTCGTCAGCCCGGCATCCACGCCGCGGGCGATCTCGACCATACGGGGTACAAGGTGAGTGGCCTCCACCGAGAAGCCAAGCACGTTGGGCACTTGGCTCACCAAAACGGTCAGTGCGATGCCGTTGATGAACCCGTAGCGCACGGGCTTCGAGAGGAGTTCGGTAATGAACCCGAGGCGGGCCAACCCCGCCCCGATCAGCATGAGCCCGACCAGGACGCCGAGCGCCCCGCCGAGGGCGACGGCCCGTGCCGAGTCTCCCGCGGCCAGGGGCACGAGAACGGCCGCGATCAAGGGTGAGAGCGCGGAGTCGGGCCCCAGTACCAAGATGCGCGAAGGTCCGAACAGCGCGTAGGCAGTCAACGGTACCAGGGTGGCGTAGAGCCCATAGATAGGCGGCAATCCGGAGGCCTCCGCATAGGCCATGCCCGCCGGAACGAGAAGTGCGCTCAGAATGAGGCCGGCCTGCACGTCGCTACGCGCGTAGGCCCACTTGTACTCTCGCACCACCCGGATCCCGGGCAGCCATCTCCCCAAGCCGGTGCTGATCGGCCGTCCGACGTCCGTGCGATTCGATCCCTCATCCCCGTGCTGATGGATCAACAACCCATTCTCCGTCTTCACTATCGGTCGACGCCTTCTCATCATAGACCCGGCGGTCTGTGCAATGGCCTCGCAGCCGGCGTCTAGCCGGCAAGCAGCCGCGCCGTCTCGCGCACGCGCTGCTCGTAGTTACGCACGATCTCTCCCCGCAGATCGGCGATGACCCGGCGATGGCTGTCGAGCACGTATGCCGTGACCGAGCGATGCGCGGCCGGGAGCAAGGCCCGCAGTTCGCCTTCCAGCGACCGGCGCATCGCTTCGGTCGGGTTCAACATCCGCCCGACCACTCCGCCGAGCACGAGTCCGGCTGCCGCCCCCAAGAACGGACCCGCCAGACTCGCCGTGATGAGATCGCCGAGCATGAATCCGGTGAATCCGGCCGCCGCGGTGCCCCTGCGCGCCTCCTTAAGCGCATGACTGGCTTGGAACTCCGCCCGTTCATCGAGCGTGAAGAGCTGGATCTCCAGAGCCGTGAGGTCACGGGGCGTGGATCGTCTCTTGCAGGCCCGCAACCAATACCCTATCGGAACGAGCGTAGCGCAGACGCCCCCGACCGCGAGGCCCGGCCACAGCCCGCGACTGCCGGTTCCCGGCGCCAACGCCCACCCGATCCACATGCCGCCCAGGAACCCCAGCGCGAACGCTCCCGCGAACCACTGCCAGAATCGACGACTGCGCACGACCATCAACAGCTTCATCCGGAACGCTTCGTCGAATGTAGTCTCGCTGAACTCAGAGAACCATCCATCGTAGCGAGCGACGATGTCCATATACTCTTGGTTGAATCCCCCGAACAGCCGCCCGAGTCCGGTCTGCCACTCTCTCCGAAAATGCGCGCTGAAATCCCGCAGTTGCGCCCGCGAGGCCGCGCGTACATACGCGAACATCGCGGCCTCGAACACGGCAAAGAAGCGATCGGTAGATAGTTCCGCGTGCTCCAGCTGGGTCCGGAAGTCCCGAAGAATGCCGTCGATGACCACTCGCAACTCATCCGGAACGGGGATGTCCGCCTCGGACACCGGCTCGTGCAGAAAGCCGCACACGATCTCATACGCCGCCTGCACCCGGATGAACCGGCGAGGATCTCCGCCCCGGTCGGGGTGGGTAGCGAGTGCGCGGCGGCGGTATGCCGCCTTGACGTCGGAGGCCGCGGCATCGGGCTCGACACCCAAGATGGAGTACGCTTCACTGAGATTCATCCCGCCATGGTACGGCCTCGCGGCGGTCCGGACCAGCCCGGGGAACGGCGGTCACCTGCGCGTGTTGGTAGCGATTACCGTCTTCTGCTGATACTCTGGCGATAATGCATGAAATGAGACGACACAACGAGGCCATAGGAGTGCAATCGCGGGGCCGCGATCGCCGGCAGTGGCGCTGGAATTTCGTGCTTCGCGAACGTCGTTCCGGCTTCGACAGGCGCCGGCCGGAGACGAGATCGGCCCGTCTTCAAGAGCGGGTTCTGATCCCCCTGCGCGACAACGAGCGCAACCTGCTCGCACTGCTGGTGGCGGCCAACGTACTCAACGTACTCGACCTGCTGTTCACGCTGCGGGCGCTCGACCACGGCGCCGTAGAGGCCAACCCCGTCATGCGCGTGCTGCTATCGTACGATCCCGTCACGGCCGGGGCCGTGAAGATCGCCCTCATGCTGGGCGTGTCGCTCCTGGTGTGGTGGTTTCGGCGCTACCGACTCCCCCTCCTGGCGGGCGTCGCACTCGCCGTCGCGTTCGGACTGGTCTTCATCTATCACCTCTACGGAATGACCGTCACCGGGCTTTGACCCCGGAGTCGGCCCACGCGGTCGACAGGTTCCCAGATACTCGAACCTCCCGGCTCACCTCCAAGCCGAGTTGACAAGCAGCCGCCACGTCGGTAGTATCCAATACATCATATTTAGAAAGATATTCTCTATACAGAATCGGGCGCACAGCCACGGCTGATAGTCCAGACACAATCCCCTCTGCTGAGAGCGTCACCGCCACCCCGCCATCAGCCGTCTACGGCAGGAGGGTTCCGGCGGTCGAACAGGCCGCGCGTGTGCTCTACTACCTCGCCGCCGTTCCGTCGGGCGACGCCAATCTCACGCAGATCTGCCGGGCCGTGGATATCCACTTGAGCAAAGGCCATGCCATTCTCGGCACCCTCCGCTCGGCCGGGTTGGTAGTCCGGAGTCAGGCCAAGACGTACGCCCTCGGTCCGGGGGTGCTCACCCTGTCGCGGTCGGTTCTCGACCGTACCGGTCTCGCGACGACCGCGGACCCCTACCTCGCCGAGCTGGCCGGGCTCACCGGAGCTACCGCCCTCCTCGGTCTGATCACCGCCGACCAGGTGTTCATCGTCGCCCGGAGGGAGCCACCCGCCACCGTCGGAGTCACGATCCGGGTGGGGCACCGCTATCCGCTGACCTGGGGGGCCCACGGCAAGGCGATCGTAGCTTCCCTCTCACCCGAGCGCCGGGCGGAAGTGCTTGCCCACGGTCCCCTTCTCTTCTACGGCGATGGAGCGAAGCACGCGGCAGACACGGACGCTCTGGAAGCCGAACTCGAGGAGACCCGTCGCCGAGGCTTCGCGGTGGACATCGGCGGTATGCAGGCCGGCGTCAGCGCCGTGAGCGTGCCTCTGCTGAACGCGCGCGGCGGACCGGCGGCCGTCCTGATACTGGTGGGTACCTTCTCCGCCGATCTGCTGCCGGAGCGGGGGCGGAGCACCGTGCGCACCGCGAAGGAGATGACCGCCCGCCTCGCCCCGTTCCTCGAAGACGACTCATGACCACGAAGACCGAAGAGGAGAGATGACCGACTTCCGCTACGCCAACGCTCCGCGCGAGATGCAGGTCTACGGCTACGACCGGGTGGTGAAGAGCCACTGCCGCATGTGTCACGGCGGTTGCGGCATGCTGGTCTATGTCAAGGACGGACGGGTGGAGAAGCTCTCCGGCGACCCCGACTGCCCCATCAGCCACGGCACCGTGTGCAGCAAGGGCCTGGCCTCCGTTCAATTGGCCTACCACCCCGACCGACTCACCCATCCGGTGCGCCGCGTGGGACCCAAAGGCAGCGGGAAGTGGGAGCGGATCTCCTGGGACGAGGCCCTCGACACCATCGCCGAGCGGATGCTCGCCTACAAGGAGGAGCACGGGGCCGAGTCTGTCGTGGTGGGGTACGGCACCGGACGCGAGAACGAGTCGGTGGTCTACCGGTTCGCCAACTACTTCGGCAGCCCCAACGTGCTCACAGCGGGCCACTTCTGCTACGGCCCCCGCATCGCGACCACGGTGATCACCTGCGGCTCGAACGTGATCGTCGACTACGACAACAACCCGCGCTGCATCATGGTGTGGGGCAACAACGTCACTATCAGCAACCCCGACTGCTACAAGGGTGAGCCCTTCAGCCAGGCGCTGAACGCCGGGGCCAAACTCATCGTGATCGACCCCCGCCTTACCCGCGTGGCCGCTCGCGCCGACATCTGGCTGCAGTTACGGCCCGGCACCGACACCGCCCTGGCCCTGGGCATGGCCAACGTGATCGTACAGGAAGAACTGTACGACAAGGAGTTCGTGGAGGGCTACACGCACGGTTGGGACGAGTTCAAGGCCCGGGTGGCCGAGTATCCGCTCGAACGGGTGGAGCAGATCACCTGGGTGCCCAAAGACAAGATCGCCGCGGCCGCGCGCCTCTTCGCCACCACCAAGCCGGCCGCCGTGCAGTGGGGTGTGGCCATCGAACAGCAGATCACCTGCGCCGACAACAACCGCGCTCTCCTGTGCCTCATGGGCATCACGGGCAACATTGACGTGCCCGGCGGTCAGATGCTGTTCCGCCAGCCGCCCATCCGCAATGTCAGCGAGTTCGGGGCCCACAAAGCCCTCCCTCCGGAACAGGCCGCGAAGCGCCTGGGGGGCGACGTGTTCCGCCTGGGAGGCAACTTCGGCATCATCAACCCGAAGTTCGTGTGGGATGCCGTGCTCACCGAACAACCGTATCCCGTGAAGATGCTGTTCTTCATCAGCTCCAACCCGCTGATGACTCGGGCGAACGCCCGCGAAGTGCATGCCGCCCTGGAGAAGGTGGAGTTCATGGCGGTCGCCGACTTCTTTCTCACCCCCACGGCCGAGCTGGCCGACATCGTACTGCCGGCGTCCACCTGGCTGGAGATGGACTATCTGGGCGACTACTGGAAGCGTCACGGTTGGCTGTTGCCCCGGCGCAAGGTGATCCAGGTGGGAGAATGCCGCTCCGACCACGACATGTTGAACGACCTGGCTCATCGGGTGGGACAGGGCGAGCACTGGTGGGACGACTTCGAACAGGGCCTCGACTGGATCCTCGAGCCCTCCGGCTTCACCTTCCAGGACTTCCTCCAGATGGACCACTACCGGGGAGAGGTGAAGCACGAGAAGTTCCGGGAACGCGGCTTCTCCACCCCCACGCGGAAGTTCGAACTGGCGTCGACCAAGCTGGCGGAGTGGGGCTACGACCCCCTGCCTCAGTTCCGGGAACCGCCGGAGAGCCCGGTGAGCCGTCCCGACCTGGAGGCCGCCTTCCCCTACATCCTCATCACCGGAGCCCGCAGCCCGGGGTTCTTCCATACCGAGAACCGCCAGCTCCCCTGGACGCGCGAGCTGCATCCCGATCCCATCGTTGAGATCCACCCCCAGACGGCCGAGAAGCACGGCATCCGGGACGGCGACTGGGTGGTTATAGAGTCTCCGCGGGGGAAGATCAGACAGCGCGCCAAGCTGAGCGAAGGCCTGCACACGCGGGTGGTGTCGGCGCAACACGCCTGGTGGTTTCCCGAAAAACGCGATCCGGGCCACGGCTGGGACGAATCGAATGTCAATATCTTGACCGACAACGGCTACGACAATTGCGACCCGGCGATGGGTGCCACCTCGATCCGCACCCTCCTGTGCAGCGTGCGCCCCGAAGACCCGTCTGAAGGCCCGCGCGGCGCCTCCGGCGCCGGCTCGACCTCCGCTTCCGGCCATGCCGCAGCCCGCCCCGGCGACGCCGACTGGACCGCGGAGATGTGGAGCGCGGCGCACGCGGGTGGAACCGCGAGGCTCGTGGCCGACGCGGCGGGTGAAGCGGCCACCCGGCCGAGTCAAGGCAGCGAGACGGCTGCGCGACCTGCGACCGACCGGGAGCCGAAGCCATGACGCGCTACCGCCTGCGTGTCGCCGACGAACTCTGCTGGGGCTGCAAGACCTGCGAGGTGGCCTGCAAAGCCGAGAACGGCGCCCCCACGGGAGTCAAACTCATCCGGGTCGACGAAGACGGACCCTTCTGGAAGAACGACGAGCTGCAGTTCTTCTTTCGCGTGAAACGCTGCCGGCAGTGCGGCAAACCGAAGTGCGCCGAGGCCTGTCCGGTTTCCGCCATCGCCATACGAGATGACGGCATAGTGGTGCTCGACGAAAACCGCTGCGACGGATGCCGTGCGTGCATCGAGGCCTGTCCCTACGACGCCATCGCCTTCGACGACGCCCGGGGGGTGGCCACCAAGTGCAATCTGTGCCACCATCGCATCGATGAAGGGCTGCTGCCGGCCTGCGCGGACAACGTCTGCCTGGCACACTGCATCCACCTGGCGGGTGCTGAAATCGGTTCCTGACCATAGCTACCGGAAGGCGGGGGCTGCGGCCCGCCGCCACGCGAAACGCACCAGACACCACGACGAGCGCCGTCAGGCGCCGCGCAGTTACTATGAGGGAGGAGTTCCAGTGGCAGACTACGAACGCGCGACCCACCTGTCTCGCGAGGCGATGACCCGACTCCAGAACGAGCGCCTGGTCGGCCAGGTGAGCTACGCGTACGAGCGCGTGCCGTTCTATCGCGAACTCCTCGATGGCGCCGGGGTCGTGCCGGCCGACATCCGCAGCGTGGACGACCTGCACAGGCTGCCCTTCACCGTCAAACGCGACATACAGGACCGTTTTCCGTACGGACTCTGTGCAGTGGAACCTCACGAGATCGCCCGGGTGCACTCCTCATCGGGCTCCACGGGCATGCCGGTGAACACCTGCTACACCGCCCAGGACATGGCCAACTGGGGCGAGTGCATGGCCCGGGGCTTGGTCGTCGCCGGGGCGACGCCCGACGATGTCTGCCAGATAGCCTTCCGTTACACGTTATTCACGGGTGCCTTCGGCCACCATCTGGGCGCCGAGACCCTCGGCGCCACCGTCATACCCACCAGCTCGGGTCAGACCGACCGCCAGATCCTGATGATGCAGGCCTTCGGCACCACCGTGCTGCACTGCACGCCGTCGTACGCGGTGGTCATCGCCGAGAAGATGGAGCAGATGGGCATCGACGGGCGCACGTTGCCGCTACGCCTGGGCGTGCACGGCGCGGAACCCATGACCGACGGAATACGCGACGAGGTACAGGAGCGCCTCGGCTACCGCATCGCCCGCGACTATGGGTTGACCGAGCTGGGCGGATGCGGGGTCTCCATAGAGTGCGAAGCCCAGGACGGCTACCACATCAACGAAGACTACTTTTGTCCCGAGATCATCGACCCCAACTCCGGCTTGCCACTCCCCGACGGTGAGATCGGCGAGATGGTGTTCACCACCCTTGCCAAGGAAGGCGCTCCGATCCTACGCTACCGCACGCGCGACCTGGCCTCGCTCACCCGCGAGACCTGTTCATGCGGACGCACCTCTGTGCGCCACAGCCTCATCTTGGGCCGCACCGACGACATGCTGATCGTGGGCGGAGTCAACTTCTTCCCCACACAGGTCGAGGTCGCGCTGACCTCGTTCGCCGAAGTGGCTCCCCACTACCTCATCCGGGTGACGAAGCAGGGCATCCGCGACGCGGCGTGCGTGGAGTGCGAACTCGACCCGCAGGTGTGGGCCGTCATGGGCGACGACGCCAAGGCCGACCTCCGCGGGCGTTTGGAACGCAGTCTTCGCGATGCCGTGGGCTTCCGCATGACCTGCGACTTCGCGGAGCCCTTCTCTATCCCCCGCTCCGAAGGCAAGACCAAGCGCGTGCTCGACGACCGGTAGGCGGCAGATCAGGGCAGGCGGCCCCGGGATCAGCCTCCCTGCGGCTCAAGCTCCTCGCCGATTGGCTTCGGGCGGAAACCGGTGATCTTGGACAGCACAGAGATCTCCTCGGACAGCAAGCCGCCATATTTAGTGAGCCAGCTCGGAGGAGTTTCAGGGCGAACGTCAATCCACGCCGTGTCCGAGCCGCCTTCACCGCCATGCTGGCTGGAGATCTTGTGTTCGACCTTCCAGAGGCGCATAACGTCCTCTTTCGGAATGACCCAGCAGTGAGCGTGGAGTGGCGAAACACCGAGGCAGATAGCAAGGTCGTAGCGCTGGTCTCGCAGCTGTTGGAATTTGTATCCCCCCGCCGCCCACAACGTGCTGAATTTGATTTCGACTCGCTTTGTCTCAACGACGCGGTCGGCGTCCGAGTTCTCCGACCGCGTCACATTGAAACCGCGCGCAGCCAACTGCGTCGACCGGTGTATCCGGCAAGGCCAACCGAAAACGGCATAGGCTTACCGGGAAGCGGCCGGGCAGCCGAAAGCCCACTCAGGCCAGCCGCAGCCGCCGCAACTGCCGCAGCAGAGGATCAAGCACCGGGTCGAACCGCGCGCTCACGGCGTACAACGACGCACCGCACGCCGCTCCGATCAAGGCCCCAGCCACCACATCGGTGACGTAGTGCTCGCCCACGTAGACACGCGAGAACACCACGACGCCGGCAGAGAGCAGCGCCCATATACCAGTCCGCCACGACAGAAGCGCCAGCACCGTCGCGATGGCGAAGCAGAACGCGGCGTGGTCGCTGGGGAACGACGGATCCCGGGTGACGTGTAGGAGAAGCGTGGTCGGGTGCCCCACGTATGGCCGCGGACGCAGCCACAGGTGGCTGATGACTTGGTTGATAGCCAAAGCGAGGAGAGATGCGGCCGCGGCGATGACGGCGGCCTTTTGGCGGGCCGTCCGCTCCTCTCGCGGGCCCCGTTCGAACCAGAGTGCCACGAACAGTCCCACCAGCACGAACGGGCCGAACCGCGCGAAGGCCGACATGAGACCGTCGGCGTAGCGCTGGTGCCCCGCGAGCCCATTGACCCACTGAAAGAGCCGGGTGTCCACGTCCGCATCCCCCCTAATCGCACACGGTGACTATAATGCATCTGGGAATGAGGCATTCGGGGAGGCGCGTCCGGGAGGCATAATGGACACACCCAAGATCGTGGTGGTAGGCATAGGAGCTATCGGTTCGGTGCTGGCGGCCGCCCTGCTCAGCGTCCACCCCGAGACGACCCTGGTGGTATCGCGCGAGAGTTCGCAGCAAAGACTCTTGGAGCGCGGCATCGAGGTGTCCGGCGTCCTGAGCTATCGCGTCCCTGCGCGGAACGTTGTCACCGATATCCGCGGCCTGGGCGGCGCAGTGCCCGACATAGTCTTCCTCTGCACTAAGACGTTCAGCCTTCCCCAGATCCTGGACGACCTCGGCGACGTGTTCCATCCGGACATGAAGATCGTCAGCACGCAGAACGGCCTGGGCACAGAGGACCTGATCGCGAAACGGTTCGGAGCGGGCGCGGCCATGCGCATGAGCATGAACTACGGGGGGTCGCTGACCGATGCGGGCCGCACGGAGACCACCTTCTTCAACCCTCCGAACCCCCTGGGAGTACTCCACGAGAGCAGCCGCGGCGCCGGAGCCAAGATCGCCGCGCTCTTGACCGCCTGCGGCCTCGATACCCAGCTGGTCGACGATATCAAGCTGCAGGTGTGGAAGAAGATGATCATGAAGTGCACGATGGCCTCCATCTGCGCCGTCACCGACAGGACGATACAGAGCGCCCTCGACTACCCTCCCACCCGGGAAATAGCCGACACCTGTTTCCGCGAAATCCTGACGGTCGCCGCAGCGATGGGTTACGACCTGGGCGACGACTACCTCACACAGGCCATGAGCTACCTCGCGAAGGTGGGGGCCCACAAGGACTCCATGTGCTACGACATCGCCGCCAAGCGCCCGACGGAGATCGACTTCCTGGGGGGCAAAGTGGTGGAATACGCCCGCGAAAAGGGTGTTCTCGTCCCCTTCTATACAGTCATGACCAACCTGGTGCGGGCGATCGAAGACGGCTACCTGCGAGGCTGATACCGATCGAGAGGGGTGACGCGATGACCGCTGTGACCGGCTCGGCTCTGTTCGAGGAGCGCCTGAACCGGCTCAACAAGGCCATCAGGTGGGAACCAGTGGACCGCGCCCCCGTGGTCTTCATGGCCTTGGCCTTCGCCCCCCTCTATTCGGGCATGCCGCTCTCCCGATACGTCAAGGACGGCGATGCCGCTCTCGACGCCAACCTGGAGGCGGCAGACCGGCTGGGCGACTTCGACGGCTTCAACGCCTTCCCCGGTTGGATAGTGCCCTACGACCTCACCGCCAGCTGGCTCTCGCGCATCGCCCTGCCCGGCGACGAGTTGCCCGAGAACACCCTCTGGCAGGTGCGCGAGGCCGAGGTCATGACCCTCGGCGACTACGACGTCATCCTCGAGCACGGCTGGCCCGCCTTCGTGGAGGGCTATCTGCCGAAGGTGATCGACATGGAGGCGTTCTCCCGCTACGACGACTGGTACGCGAACGGCCTCGCCCCGGCGGCCGAGCGGGCCCGGCAGCGAGGCTATCCCAGCATGGCCATCGGGGGCACCACCATCCCCTTCGAGCCCCTGTGCGGCGGCCGGTCGATGCCGGAGTTCTACGCCGATCTCTACCGGCGTCCGGAAAAGGTCAAGGCGGTCATGGACGTGGTCCTACCGCACATGATCGAACTGGGTCTTTCCTCGGCGATGCCCGAGTACGCGCCGGGGCTCTGGGTGGGCGGGTGGCGGGCGGCGAGCGATCTCGCCCGCCTGCTGGAGCTCCCCGCGAAAGCCTGCGTCCTCAACCCCGACGGCATGATCGACGTGCGCAAGGCCAGGGAGATACTCGGCGACCACATGGCCATCATGGGCGACGTACCCGCCACCCTCTTCGCCGCCGGCACCCCTGACGACATCTACGCCTACGTGCGCGACCTGGTGCGCGATATCGGGACCTCCGGGTTGATCCTCTGCCCCGGCTGCGACGCGCCCATCAACACCAAATCCGAGAACATGGAGGCCTTCGTGGCCGCCGCCCACGAGTTCGGGGTAGCGCGAGCATGATGCTACGATTGCTGAGCAGTCGCGACACACCCCGGCCGGGGAACAAGGGGGAACGAGTATGACAACCGACGACAAAGATGTCTCGGCGGTGCGAGAGATCATGGAGCGATATGTCGATGCGGCCTTCCGCGCCGACGTGGACGTGTTGAGGAGTGTCTTCCACCCCGGCGCTTCGATGTCGGGCTACTTGGGCGACGATCTCCTCGTGGGCACGCCGGAGCCGTTCCTGGTCGACGTCGGCAGCCGCGCGCCGATGTCTGAGAGCGGCGCACCCTACGAGGCCGATATCTCGGCGATCGACGTCTCCGGACGGGCCGCCACCGCCACGCTCACCGAGTCCGGCTTCTTCGGCGTCATGCGGTTTGTGAACTACTTCCACCTCCTGAAGGTCGGCGACGACTGGAAGATCATCAGCAAGACTTTTGCGTCACTGTAGATCCGCCCCGATGTAGAATGAACCCGTCCTCGCCAATCGACAGAGTGAGAGCATGATAGAACAGACGCTCACCGACCTCGCTCGGGCCACCAAGGCCGCCGCCCAGGAGCTCGCCATCCTACCCGGCGAAGCCCGCGATCAGGCCATCGAGGCAATCGCCCTCGCCCTGGAGGCAGCCGTGCCTGAGATCCTGTCGGCCAACGCAGCCGACTGCGAAGCCGCCCAGGCCGAAGGCATCTCCGCCTCCCTCTACGCCCGGCTGAAACTGGACGAGACCAAGCTGCTGGGGGAGATCGCCGGCGTGCGCGACGTCGGCCGCCTGTCCGACCCAGTGGGCCGCTTCCAGATACACCGCGAACTCGACACAGGCCTGATCATGCAGAGGGTGACCTGCCCCGTGGGCGTGCTGGGTGTCATCTTCGAAGCCCGCCCCGACGCGGTGATCCAGATTTCCGCATTGGCGGTGAAATCAGGGAACGGCGCCATCCTGAAGGGCGGCCGGGAAGCGGTACGTTCTTGCCGAGCCATCGTCGCCGCCGTCCGGGCGGGCCTGGCGGGCACCGCCGTGCAACCTGACGCCATCCAGTTGCTCACCACGCGGGAGGAGACCCTTGCCCTCCTGGGTCTCGACGAGTACGTCGATCTGGTGATACCCCGGGGAGCAAACTCGTTCGTGCGCTTTGTGCAGGAGAACACCCACATCCCCGTGCTGGGACATGCCGCAGGCATGTGCCACCTCTACGTGGACGCGGCCGCCGATATGACCAAGGCGGTGTCGATCGCCGTGGACGCCAAGGTCCAGTACCCGGCGGCCTGCAACGCCATCGAGACCCTCTTGGTGCACCGAGACGTCGACGCCAGGTTCCTGCCCGAGGCGGCAGCCGCCCTCCGGGCGGCCGGCGTCGTACTCAAAGGCGACGACAAGACCCGCATGGTGCTTGCCACTGCCGGCATCGTCGACGTCGAACCCGCCACCGAGGACGACTGGCGCACAGAATACGGCGCGTTGGTGCTGAGCATCCGGATGGTCGACTCCATCGAGGCCGCTATCGCACATATCGGTACCTACGGCTCCCATCACACCGACGCCATCGTCACCGAGGACCCGGTGTCGGCGGAACTCTTCTTGTCTCGCGTTGATTCGGCGGGCGTGTTCCACAATTGCTCGACCCGCTTCTCCGACGGTTTCCGCTACGGATTCGGAGCGGAAGTCGGCATCAGCACCCAGAAACTCCCGCCCCGCGGCCCGGTGGGCCTGGAGGGGCTGGTCACCTACAAGTACGTCATTCGTGGGGACGGCCAGGTGGTGGCCTCATACTCGGGATCAGAGGCCAGACCCTTCACCCACCGCGACCTCTAGCCGGCCGGTCGCCCCCCGCGTCGGGTGACGCCGCAGCGGGTTCGGCCGCCTCAGAAGAGGTCGCGTCCGGTCCCTCCGAAAGGGTGCCGTCCCCCATCGGCCGCCCCGACTGCCTTCGCCGTAGATCGACCGCCCGTTTCAGAAGAAACTCGATCTGCCCGTTGACGCTGCGGAACTCATCCGCCGCCCAGCGGTCGATCTCCCGCCAGATCTCGGGGTCGATCCGCAGAAGGAACTGTTTGCGTTTGGCCACCCGCATCTACGCGTAGAGCGTGCCCGCGTTCACCACCGGACTTGCCGCAGTCTCGCTACAGAGTACGACAAGAAGATTGCTCACCATGGCGGCCTTGCGTTCTTCGTCCAATTCCACCACGTGGCGGTCGGCCAGCTTGGCCAGAGCCAGCTCCACCATGCTCACCGCCCCGTTGACGATCTGGAAGCGGGCCGCAACCACCGCGGATGCCTGCTGCCTCCGAAGCATCGCTTCCGCTATCTCGGGCGCGTAGGCCAGATGGCTCAGCCGGGCCTCTATGACCTTGATCCCCGCCGGCGCAAGGCGGTCCGTCAGTTCATCTACCAGGACCGCGTTCACCTGATCGGCTCCGGCACGCAGGGTCAGGAGCTCCTCGTCCGTATCCTCGAAGGTGTCATAGGGATGCGCGCCCGCCATATGCCTGACCGCCGCCTCACTCTGGACCACGACGTACTGCTCGTAGTCCTGAACCTCGAACGCCGCCCGATAGGTGTCCTCGACCTGCCACACCACCACAGCCGCGATCTCGATGGGATTGCCGCCCTTGTCGTTCACCTTGAGCTTCTGCCCGTTCAGGTTCCGGGAACGGAGCGTGATCCGTCTCTTCGCGTAGAAAGGATTGACCCAGAAGAGGCCGTTGTGCTTGATCGTGCCTTTGTAGGTGCCGAACAGCACCAGCACCCGAGCCTCGTTCGGTTGCACGACGAAGAGCCCCGCAAGGAAGAACACGGCCAGCACGAGAAGAAGCACGAGCGGGATAAGAAGGTAGAGGTCTTCCGACCGGATGCCCAGGACAAGCACCCCCAGGGCGCCCGCCAGCGCAACCAAACCAACCAACAAGCCGATGTAGCCCGATAGTGCGGACCGGGGACGTTCGTCCGTCATGGTGTCCTCCTTCTCTGGCCGGCTAACGATACCTATATGATATCAATTAGCTATCCTATGTCCACCGTTCGCCATGCTCCCCTCCAGAGCGGTACAATCCGATGGCCGTGCACTGCGATCACTCCACCAGTCTCTAGCGTGATACCTCCAACCCAGAACCGGGGCCGAGTCGGCTGCGTCGGTGCACCGCGGGCGCGTCCGTGAGAGGGGGCAGGACCTCAGCACCGGTACTGGGCAGTGTCCGCTGGGTGCTGGCGACAGCTATCGCCTGGGAAGTCGTCCAGGTTCTCCAGACCACGGGACCGCCCGCCACGGGTTCGTGGCCCGTGAACCCGTTCGACATCCTGTTGTTAACGGTCATGCCCGCGCTCACCGCCTTCGCGTTCGTGCGACTCTTCCTGGCGGTCGTGCAGTCCGGCTTCGGTTCTCTCAACACCTACACGCTCACCTCGAGTCCCTGGGCATGGGCGTTCTGGATGGGCCTCGCCGTCGCGATGGTGGGACAGGGGGCGCATTGGGCCGCCAACACCCTCAACCTGGCGCTGCCGGAAGTCGTCCGCCACGGTGCCTATGGCGCTCAGGCTGAGTTCCTCGACGAACAACTCGGTCACTGGCTGCTCGGTGGGGGTTTCTTCCTTATGATGCTGGTAGTCATGGTGCTCGGACAGGGCGCCGCTCAACGCATCGTGGGCGGTGAACGAGGGCTTCTCGCGCTCGGGTCGCTGGTGACCTTCGGCTTTGCGGTGTTGTTCATCGGTACCGATGGGGGGCAGATCGTGCCCGCCATCCTCGGAAGCGGGATACTGGTCGGCCTCGCTCTGCGGGCGCTCCCCCCGGCTGAGATAAGCCGCGACCCCGTCAGCCTCCTGATCGTGCCGGGCGTATCGGTAGGGGGGATCGTCTTATTGAGCTGGGGTCTCATCGTCGGCGGGCAACCCGCGTGGCCCTGGTAGAGTGCCCGGGGGCGCGCGCGTCAAGACATGGCGTCGCATACCCGTCTGCTATAATCCCGCCTGTCTCTGGCCCGTGACGCGGAGAGATGTCCGAGCTGGCCGAAGGAGCACGACTGGAAATCGTGTAGGCGGGGCAACTCGTCTCGAGGGTTCGAATCCCTCTCTCTCCGCCACCCCCACCACCCCACACAGAGAACTTGAGGTCACCCCGTGCCCAGGAAGCTGTTGAGAATCAAAGCCTTGCCCCCCAGAACGCACCGGACGGCGCGATTGCGCCTTGAGGTCTGCCTCGCCGTCATGCTCACAGGCCTCATCGTCGGCATCGTGGCGTGCGGCGACAGTGGAACCACAACCACGAGCGCCGTGGCTCCCGGCACCACCCTAGCCGCGGAGCCCACTACCACCCTCCCTCCGGCGTTCGCGACCCCGGAGTCGAATGCCCTCGCCCGCGAGCTCAAGCGCACAGCCCAGCTCGCGGCCGTCCTCGGACAGCAGCTTCAAGACCAGGGAGTGCCGCAGGATGACCCACGTGTCGGCCTGGTATGGGCGCTGCGGGCGCGTGGGCAGGCCGTCACCGCACGCAAGGCCATCCTCGAGGAACAGCTCGAACTCGCCGACAACGCCACCAAGGAACTACGTGTTCAACTGAACAGAGCGGGCGCCGTGGCCGACGCACCCGTGGCCGACGATATCACGAAGGCGATCGCGGTGCTGACGACCATGCAAAAGCCATCGAGCGACCCCGCCGCCGCGGCCACCACTCTCGACGGACTTATCAAGCAGCTCGAGCCACTCATCGCGCAGGCTCAGGCTGTGGTGGACGCCGCCTCGCCGGCCACCACGGCCGGCACGTAGGACCCTCACCGCGCAGGTCCGTGCTCGCCGCGAAGTCGTGAGCGGCTGATATACTGCGAGACGACCGTGCTAGGTGGGGAGGTAGCGGTGCCCTGCACCCGCAATCCGCTATAGCGGGACTGAATTCCCACCCGAGGAGCGGACTTGTGAGGTCATGCCGCCGTCAAGTGGTGTTGACGGCCAGGTCCTGCGCAATGGGAATCCGTGAACCGAGTCAGGGCCGGAAGGCAGCAGCTCTAAGCGGACCCTCTCATGTGCCGCAGGGTAGCTTGGTCTGAGCCGGCTGGCGGTGGGCGCTCGGAAGCCTGTCTTCGACGGTGGGTGCACGGTCGTTGTTGGTCCAGGAGCGCGCTGCAAACGCGGTCGAGCCGCCAGGAAGCTGCGACGCGGGTCACTGAGGAGCCACCGGCCATGTCCGTCTCACTCTACCGGAAATATCGACCCACCCGGTTCGAGGACGTGGTCGGTCAAGGCCACATCACGCGCACTCTTATCAATGCCATCCGTCAGGACCGGGTGAGCCACGCCTATTTGTTCGCCGGCCCGCGGGGCACCGGCAAGACGTCCACGGCCAAGATCCTGGCCATGGCATTGAACTGCCAAGCGGGCGGCGATCATGCCACCCCCGATCCCGACGGTACCTGCGCCCACTGCGAAGCCATCCGCCGCGGGTCGTCCATGGACGTACTCGAGATAGATGCGGCGTCGAACCGAGGGATCGACGAGATCCGGGAGATCCGCGACCGGGTGAACTTCGCTCCGGTCGAAGGACGGATGAAGGTCTACATCGTCGATGAAGTCCACATGCTGACCCCGGAAGCCTTCAACGCCCTCCTCAAGATGCTGGAAGAGCCGCCTTCGCACGTGGTGTTCGTGCTCGCCACCACCGAGCCCCACCGGGTGCTCCCCACGATCCTCTCCCGATGCCAACGCTTCGACTTCCGCCGCCCGTCGGTGCAGGAGATCGTGCGGGTGCTTATGTCGGTGGCCGAACAAGAGGGCATCGAGGTCTCCGAGAACACCCTGTCCGTGGTTGCCCGAGCGGCGGCAGGCAGCTTCCGGGACGCCATCGGTACACTCGACCAACTGGCCGCGTACTGCGAGGGCACGGTCTCCCTGCAGGATGCCCTGGCCATCCTGGGCGTGGCCGAGCTGGACCTCCTGTTCGAACTGGTCGACGTGGTCGTTGGGCGCGACACCCAGGCGGCCCTCCTGTTCGTGGAGACGCAATCGCAGGCGGGCACCGACCTCAACCAGTTCATGCGGGATCTGCTGGGCCACCTGCGCGACCTTTATGTAGTCCAACATACCGCTGAACCTCCGGAGAGCGCCGCCGGGAGCCAGGAACATCTGGATCGCATCGTCAGCCAGGCGAATCGCGTACCCACCGCGGAACTCGTGGCGTTCATCGACCTTCTTGGCGAAGCCCAGCGATCGGTGCGGCAAGGTGCCGAACCGCGGCTGGAACTCGAGCTGATTCTCATCAAGCTCACCCGGCCCGAGACCGGCACCTCGGTGCGCAGCGTTCTGGCCCGCCTCGACCGGCTGGAAGAGGCCCTCGCCGATGCTCTCGCCGGTCGCCCGCCGCGTCCCGGCCCGACCACACCGACAGCGGGCCCGACGCCAACCGTCGCGTCGACAACATCGGTGACTCCTGTGCGCCCTGAGGTCGCGCCCATGCCCCTCGAGGCCGCTCCGCCCCCCGGCCCACCGACCGAGACGTTCCCGCCTCGGTCGGAGCCCTCGACACATTCCGGGCGGTATATCGAGGTCACAGTGGACGGCTTGAAGCGCGCATGGCCGGTCATTTTGAACGCCGTGAACCGGCGTCGGCCCGGACTACACGCACTGCTCGCCGAGGGGCGACCAGATGCGGTAGAGGGCGAAACCCTGGTGATCAAGTTCCCGCAGGGTATGGAGTTCCAGGCCGCTCAAGTGGAGCGGCCCGACAACGCCGGGCTTCTGACCCACATCCTCCTCGAGCTGACCGGTCGCGAACTCCGACTCGAGGTGCGCGTCATCGGGTCGCCCGCACCCGATCCGGATGACGAAGGAGAGCGTGCTAGAATCCTGAGCCGGGATGAGCTGCTCGACATCCTGAAGCGGGAGTTCGACGCCCGGCCCATCGACGAGGAGAAAGCACCCTAGAAGGTTGCTAAAGATCGAAGCCTGAGCCCCCAGAACGCGCTGGTCGGCGCGATGCGGCGTCCGCGGGCGCCCCGGCGAGGAGAGCCATGAGCCAGAACTACCAGAAGATGATGAAACAGGTCCAGAAGATGCAGGCCGACATGGCCAAGGCTCAGGAAGAACTGGAGAAAGAGGTGATCGAGGCCTCCGCCGGAGGGGGCATGGTCACCGTCAAAGTGACCGGCGGCCTGGAAGTCGTGGCCGTTACGATCGATCCCACGGCCGTCGACCCTGACGACGTGGAGATGCTCGAGGACATGGTGCTGGCGGCGACCAACGAAGCTCTGCGCAGCGCCCAGGACCTCGCCTCCAAGCGGCTGGGTGGGCTGACCGCGGGCCTGAACATCCCCGGCCTGGGCATCTAGCGAGGAGCTATCAGCTGTATAGCCCGCCGATCCAGAGGCTTATCGACGAACTTGCGAAGCTCCCCGGCATCGGGCCCAAGACCGCCCAGAGGCTGACGTTCCACCTGCTCCGTCTTACCCCTGAAGAGGCGCTTCCCCTGGCCGAGGCCCTCATAGCCGCCAAAGAGACAATCGGGTTCTGCGAGCGATGCTTCAACCTGACCGACCAACCCCTCTGTGATATCTGCCGAGACACGCGCCGGGACACGACCCTCCTCTGCGTGGTGGAGGAGCCTGCCGATATCATCCACTTGGAACGCACCCACGAATATAGGGGCATGTACCATGTGCTCGGCGGCGCCCTCTCCCCCATCGATGGGGTGGGCCCGGAGCGGCTGCATATGCGCGAACTGTTCGAACGAGTGAGAACAGGCGGGGTGACCGAAGTGGTCGTAGCCACCAACCCGACCACGTCGGGAGAGGCCACCGCCCTGCATATCGCCGCGGAACTTAGGTCCGAGATCGACGCCGGACGGCTGCGGGTCACCCGTCTCGCGGCAGGCCTGCCCATGGGCGGCGACCTGGAGTATGCCGACGAAGTGACTCTGGGTAGGGCGCTCACCGGCCGGCGGGCCATTTGACCCAAAGCAGCGGTCGATTTGACCGTAGCGGTGGCCCCGCCCCCCCTGATATGCTCCTTGAGGGGAGCCACACCGACTCAGGAGGGGCCATGGACGCCGGTACATCGTTCACCTACATGCTGAAACAGGATCGCGGCATCACCAAGCTGCTCATAGGCGGGCTGCTGATGTTCGTCCCCATACTTGGCTGGGCCCTCGTGGGGGGATACGGGCTACGCACCATGCGGGCGATAGCCGACGGCGACGACAACCTGCCGGAATGGACGGACTGGGGCGAGCTGTTCATCAAAGGCCTGCTGGCCTGGTTGATCTCCATCGCATTCGACGTGCCCGGTCTCATCTTAGGCCGGCTGGGGTCTGCCGGGACATTCCTGTCCGGGCTCTGGGGCATCGTGGTGCTGATCGTGCTGCCCGCCGCCCTCCTCCGCTTCGCCACCCGTGACACCTTCGCGGCTGCGTTTGAATTCTCAGCGATCATCGATTTCATCAAGGCCAACTCGTCCAACTACGTGCTCGCCGTCATTCTGGGCATCGTGGCAAGCATCATAGCCGGGTTCGGTGTCATCCTGCTGGTTGTCGGCTTGGCATTCACCTACTTCTGGGCCGTGCTGGTCTGGTCGCACTTGATGGGCTCCGTGTACCGCGCGGGCGGATCCGCGACAGGGACAGGCGTCACCCGAGCGTAGAGCGGCTGCTGAGCATCCGTCTGAACGCACGGGCGCGCGTCCTACCGGTGGCCGGTCACGCGCGCCCGTGGTATCCTGCCACGTTACATCGGTGGAGACGTGCAGAGCGCCGTCTCGGTGGTCTGCACCGACACCGTGGTCCGCGTACCTCGGGGGGTTCACAGACTCCTTCACCTGCTCCACGCTCTCCGGACGCTTTGGGCAGAGGGGGTCTCCCAGGGCGGGCTGCGTCCCGACCTTCCGGAGGGTCCCGGTAGTCCTAGGGTAAGGAGTGATGTGATTTGAGCGCCATTCTCACAGAGGTCAGATGGCATGCGCGCGGCGGCCAAGGCGCGGTCACCGCGGCCAAGATGGTCGCCGAACTCGCAGTGGAGCGGGGGAAGCACTTCCAGGCGTTCCCCGAATACGGTCCGGAGCGCTCGGGTGCTCCGATCGTCGCCTTCACACGCATAAGCGATCAGCCCATCCAGATCTACTCGCCCATCGAGCACCCCAACCTCGTGCTCGTGCTCGACGCGACACTACTCGGTGCCATCGACGTGACCGACGGTGCCCCCGACGACGCCGTGGTCATCATCAACACCGATCAGTCCCCTGCAGTCCTCAAGGCGCAGCAGGACTTCGGCACCCGCCGTGTCTACACTGTCGCCGCCACGCAGATAGCGGCTGAGACGATCGGCAAGGGTATCCCGAACACCCCCATGATCGGTGCGATAGCCAAAGCCACCGGGCTGTTCACGCTCGACGAGATCGAAGACCATCTGCGACACAGCTTCGGCAAGAAGTTCTCCCAGAAGGTCGTGGACGGAAACGTCGAAGCGGTGCGACGGGCGTACAACGAGGTGCAGGAATGAAGTGGGATATCAGTGACATCAAGGACTGGGGACCCGGCCGCCACGAACTCGGAGCCATGATCCCCGAGGCCGGTAACGCCCGGCTCTACAAGACGGGCGGGTGGCGCACGAACCGGCCCGTCCGAGACGACGACAAGTGCACCCAATGTCTCTTCTGTTACTTCTTCTGTCCCGACTCGTCCGTTATCGTCGAAGGGCAGAAGGTCGTTGATTTTGACTACGAGCACTGCAAGGGATGCGGCATCTGCGCGGAGGAATGTCCGGCGGACTGCATCGCCATGATCGCCGAGATCGAATTCAGGAGGCCGACCGAATGAGCACAGCGACCAAGCTCATGGCGGTCACCGGGAATCAAGCGGTGGCCCTGGCTATGAAGCAACTGAACCCAGACGTGGTGGCCGCCTACCCGATCACTCCTCAAACCGACGTGGTGCAGACTTTCAGCCAATACGTAGCCGACGGCGTGGTCAAGGCGGAGTTCGTCACGGTGGAGTCCGAACACTCGGCCATGAGCGCCTGCATCGGCTCGGCCGCCGCGGGAGCCCGCACCATGACCGCCACCAGCTCGGCGGGATTCGCCCTGATGTGGGAGATGCTCTTCATAGCGGCGTCCATGCGCCTGCCCATCGTCATGACCACGGTGAACCGAACCCTCTCCGGCCCCATCAACATCCACTGCGACCACTCCGACTCAATGGGCGGTCGCGATACCGGCTGGATCCAGATCTACAACGAAGACGCTCAGGAAGCCTACGACGCCACGGTCATGGGCTTCTCCATCGCCGAGCACGCCGACGTGCGCCTGCCGCTTATGAACATGTACGACGGGTTCATCATCTCGGGAGCCATCGGTCCGCTGCGTCCACTCTCCGACGACGAGGTTCAGGCCTTCGTGGGCGACGCTCCCGCGTATCCCAGCCTGCTGCAGCCGGATAGCCCCGTCACCTTCGGTCCCTTTGACGGCCTGCACGGTTGGTATTTCGAGCATAAGGTGGCCCAGAATCGGGCCATGGAAGCGGCCCTGCCCGTGATCCAAGCCACCTATGACCGGTTCGCGGAACTCACCGGCCGCCAGTACAACCACCTTATGACCTACGACATGGACGACGCCGAGGTGGCCCTGGTGGTCATCGGCTCGGCGGCGGGCACCGCCCGGTCGGTGCAGGCCACTCTGCGCGCCCAGGGCATCAAGGTTGGCATCATCAAGCCGCGCACCTTCCGGCCCTTCCCCAGCGCGGAGTTCGCGCAGGCGCTCAGCGGCGTGAAGGCGGTGGGCGTCATGGACCGCGCCGACTCCTTCGGCGCCCAAGGCGGCCCCCTCTACCTGGAAGTGTTGGCCGCCCTCTATCAGCGGGGTGTCCAGGCCAAGTCGGTGAACTTCGTCTACGGACTCGGTGGACGCGACCTCTATCCCAACAACATCGAGGACGCCATCCGTACGCTGAAAGACGCCGCCGACGGCGCCGACCTGCCGCAGTCACGCATCTACCTGAACCTCAAGGGAGAGTAGCCATGGCTACCAAGCTCTCACCCAAGCAGTACGTGGAACGCAGTCAGCACCTCTCCGGCGGGCACCGTCTCTGCGCCGGCTGCGGCGCCGGCATCATCGTCCGCCAACTGCTGATGGGCGCCAAAGACAACCCGGTGGTGGTCTCCAACGCCACCGGATGCCTCGAAGTCTCCACCACCATCTATCCCTACACCGCGTGGAAGGACTCGTTCATCCACAGCGCCTTCGAGAACGCCGCCGCCACCATCAGCGGCGTCGAGGCGGCCTATAAGAGCCTGAGTCGCCAGGGGCGCGTGGACAGCGACAAGCCCTACAAGTTCCTCTCCATCGGCGGTGACGGCGGCTCCTACGACATCGGTCTGCAGTCCATCTCCGGCGCGCTGGAGCGGGGCCACGACATCGTGATCGCCTGCTACGACAACGGCGCCTACATGAATACCGGCTTCCAGCGGTCGGCAGCCACGCCCCGTGGCGCCTGGACTACCACCACTCCTAACGGCAAAATCTCCACCGGCAAGACGCAGAACCGCAAGAACCTGGCTGCGATCGCGGTGGCGCACGGCATACCCTACGTGGCGCAGGCCTCGCCCCACAACTTCCGCGACCTCATCGCCAAGGCCGAGACCGCCTTCGAGACTCCCGGACCCGCGTTCCTCAATATCTTGTCGCCGTGTCCCCGCGGCTGGCGCTCCGCCGATGAGATGGGCATGACCCTGGCGAAGATGATGGTGGACTCGTGCTGGTGGCCGTTGTACGAGGTCATCGAGGGTGACTACAAGCTGTCCTACGATCCCAAGAAACGCAAGATCCCGGTGCGGGACTGGATGAAGCTCCAAGGACGCTTCAAGCACCTCTTCACGCCCGATAACGAGCATGTTCTGGAGGAAGCGCAGGCGCAGGCCGACCTCGATTGGGAACGGCTCCTGAGGATGTGCTCTCTCAGCGCTCCGGCGGAAGCCGTCGCGCAGGCAGAGTAGTCGGGGCCGAGCGGCCCGACCGCTTACTCCTCCGTCTGCGTAGACCCGTCGAACAGGGCGATGCGATTCCGGCCCCCTGCCTTGGCCTGACGCAGCGCGCGGTGCGCTGCGTCAACCAACTTGAGCGCCGTCGCTCCCTGGGGCGGCAGAACGGAGACACCGATGCTGACGGTGACCCGCTCCACCACCTGCCGCTGGACGATGAAAGGGTGCTCCGCCATCGCGGCGAGCACCCTCTCGGCCACCACTACCCCCGCATCTCCGGGGCATTCCGGTAGCAGGATGGCCATCTGGCCGCCGCCGACGCGCGCGAGCACGTCCGACGAACGGATGATGCCCTGCACGACCTGGGCCACCTCGCCGATTACTTGGTCACCCGCTCGCGCTCCGTGTGCCTCGTTGATACGACGGAGCCCGTCGATGTCGACGATCACGCAGGTCAGCGGGCGGGAATACCGGCTGCTCCGAGCCACCTCGTGCCGCAGCAGCGAGAGAAAATGGTCATAGGTGAACGCCCCCGTGAGGGCATCCCGAATGGCCGCTTCTTTCATCTCACGCAGGTATTGCGAGCGCGAGAACCCCACGCTGAAGAACGGTTGCGCCCTTCGAAGGGTCTCGGCGGTAGGAGTCACCAGCGTCGATGACACGGCCAGCAGGACTCCGGCTCCCGCACTACGATGATCGAGGGACAATGCCACGAAACTGCGGGCCTCGGGAAAAGCAGGGTCGTGGCTGAAGGGAAGGCCACTCTCGGCGTAGAAGCCGCGACGGATCGCCTCCTTGATCGGCACGGGCAGCGCCGCCTTGCGGTAGTGCGGCGCCCCGTCATCGGGGGTCAGTGGTCGCGGCCCGTCGGGTCCGTCGTGGAAGAGGACCTGGAAGTCGGCGTCGGAACCGGCGCGCCCCAGCAACAGGACGTGATCTGCCGGCCATACCTCCCGTACCAGTGCGGCCACCTCAGAGGCGAATGTGGTCAAGATCTCCGCGCTTTGCACGCCTTCTGCAACCCGGGCGGCGAAGCGCTCGGCAACGGCGTGTTCCTCCAGGCGCGCCTTAAGCTCGGCGATGCGCTCCTGATCCCTCGTCCGCGAGGTCGTGGCCTCCAGTGCCACGTCACGGACCGTCTGCACGGTTCGGCGGAGCGATGCCAGGATCACGTCACCTTCAGGACGCCAGGGCGACTCTCCGCGCAGCTCACGCTCCAGCCGCATCACCGGCCTGTCGAGCCGGTTCTTCACCAGGTAATACTCGGCCGGCAACAGCAGCGCTATGCCGAGAAGGAACACGGCGCCGCCAAGACCCAGCACGGCGCGCGCGTCGACATCGGCCGTCCACAAGACGAAGACCACGACGAGCACGGTTATCCCGAACGTGGCGAACGTGGAGAACGGCGCCAGGCTGCCCCAGAACATGTCCATGGGTCCGCCGCCGACCGGAGTGCCCGTGAACGGTGCAATGCCCGCCGGGCCGCCGGCCGGAGCCCCGGAGGAGTCGGCGGCGGAGCCTGCGGACGTCCCGGGACCCGGTACGAAACGACCGAGTCCGCCGGCATCGGAGTCGACTATGTCGACTCCAGACCGCGCCGAGAGTTCTTCCTCCAGATCATCTTCCGTGGCCACGAAGCCCCACAGACGGTCGTTGTCCTTCAAAAGTCCTCAATCGTCGGGTAGAATTCCTGGTCCGCAGTTTCTGTATCGTCCTCGGGAAGGCGTAGGTTAACCACCAGTTCATGACGCCCAGTGACGCACGTACCCCAACGGTGGTGATGAAGTTCGGCGGAACCTCAGTCGCCGATGCCACCTGCATCAAGAGGGTGGCGCGCAGGATCGTCGACGCCTATCGCTGCGGGCACCCGGTGGTGGCCGTGGTATCGGCCCGAGGCGACACGACGGACGAACTGATCGAACTGGCCGGGGAGATCTCCGAAAACCCTCCCGAGCGCGAGATGGACATGCTGCTCTCCGCGGGTGAGCGTATCTCGGCGGCCTTGCTGGCCATGGCCATCCACGACCTGGGCCACGACGCCATCTCCCTCACCGGCGCTCAGGCCGGCATCGTCACCGACACCGCACACACAAGGGCCAAGATACTCGACATTCGCGCCCACCGGGTCCAGCGCGCGCTTGACGAGGGCAAGATCGTGCTGGTTGCGGGTTTCCAAGGCATATCTACCGCGTCCGAGGTGACCACGCTGGGCAGGGGAGGCTCGGACACCAGCGCCGTGGCCCTAGCAGCCGCCCTCGGCGCCGAGGCATGCGAGATCTACACCGACGTCGACGGAGTCTACACCACCGATCCACGGATCGTGCCCGATGCCCGCAAGATGTCGGTGATCTCCTACGAGGAGATGCTGGAGCTGGCGGCCACAGGGGCCAAGGTGCTCATGCTGCGCAGCGTGGAGTTCGGGCGACGCTACGGCGTGGCCATCCACGTGCGCTCCAGCTTCACCGACGCTTCCGGCACATGGATAAAGGACGAAGACAACATGGAACAGGCCATCGTGGCAGGCGTCTCATACGCGCTCAAAGACGTGAAGGTGACCATCTACCACGTGCCCGATCGGCCGGGGGTAGCCGCCCGTGTGTTCAGTTTGCTGGCCGACGCGGACGTGAACATCGATATGATCATCCAGAACGTATCTGAGGGCGGGAAGAGCGATATCTCGTTCACGGTGAGTGAGGACGATCTCACGGCGGTCCACGCGGTGCTCGACCCCCTGCGGAGCGAGCTGGGTTTCGACGAAGTGGCGACCGACGCCAACATGGCCAAAGTATCGATCGTCGGGGCGGGTATGAAGACGCACCCCGGAGTCGCCGCGACCATGTTCCGAGTGCTGGCCGACAATCAAATCAACATCGAGATGATCTCGACCAGCTCCATCAAGATCTCGTGTGTCATCGAGAAACAACACACCGAACGGGCGGTCCGTGCCCTTCACGCCGCCTTCCAACTGGAAAAGGAATCCGTCCAACGCGAAGAGGTGTTCGGCTAGACCCCGAACCAGCGTCCGCCACGGCGTCTACACGTCGGCCACCATCGCGGCCAGACGCCGACGGAATTCGGGGCCGTACATCTCGGCCCAAACCTCGGGGAACGTGTCGACCAAGCGCTGCAACGCCGCCTGGCGAGAGGCCATGTAGGCGGCAACGCCCGGCGCCACCACCACCGACTCAGGCATGCTCACTTTTCCCTCGTTCGGCGGGCCCCACGTTCCCCACGTGAGATAGTCGCGTAGCACGTTGCAGGTGACTGCAGCATCCTGTAGGTCGCCAAGATGGTCCTGCAGACGCTTGATCGTGTTGATGAGATCCTTGGCTCCCGGGCCCAGCACTTCCTGGAAGAACTCGAATGCATACCGCAGACCCTTGCTCGCCTTGCGCAGGTTATGGAAGCGCACGAGAGGCACCTTGGGACCTGTGGTGTGCTCACCATATGCCCAGACTTCCGCGGCATGTTCGTAGAGCAGATACGGCACGACGTCGGCCACCCGGTAGGGGCGTACCTCGCCGGTATCCAAGACGACCTTCACGGCGCCCGCACCCGGTTCGTCCAGGAATCGGGGAAAACGGTCCGTGAAGGAGCGGTAGAGGTGCCCGTCGAGATAGGCGAGCATCTCGGCGCGACGGACCGCGTACTCTTCCTTCCATGCAGAGAAGAGCGGGTCCAGGTCGACCAGATGACCCTCCGGCAGCGCCCGGACGTAGTGCTCGGATTTTTCCCGGAACACGTCCAGGTCGCGGACGGCGCCCAGCGCACGCCCCGTGCGGCGCAATGCCTTGAGGAACGGTCGCATGCTGTCGGCGTCCAGGAAGGGAGATAAGAGGCGGATCGCCGCCCTCATCCGCCGGGTGGCCACCCGCATATCGTGCAGTTCCTCGATGTCCCGGCCCAAACGGGTTCCCTCTTCGCGCTCGATCATGCGTTCGAGGTGGAACGCGAGGATCTTGTCCGCGGCGGCGGCCATGGTATCGGTGGGAAGCACTCCCGGCCGAGTCTTCCGCGCCTTCAACGGCCGCGAGGCAGCAGCGCGGGGGGGAGTCGACTCCGCGACCGCCGTGCCGTCCGCCCCGCTATCCTCGGCGGGAGTAGGCTCGGCGGCCTCGGCGGGAGCAGGCTCGGCCGGGGCGACCTCGGGGGGCCTGAGCCCCTCGAACGCTTCGCCCGGGAAGATGCCCAAGCGTTCGCGCCGGAACTCCGCCAGCCAATGCCTGGCCCAGCGCGACGAGAACCCGGCCGCCGCGCCGGCCTCCACCTGGGTCGCTCCTTCATGGAGCGCCAGCAGTGCCCGGGCCCTGCGGCCGTAGGCATCCTCTAGTTCGGCAATCCGGCGGCTCACGACCAGTTCGTGCGGGAGCAAGAGCCCCGCCCCTTGTTCTGCTTCGACGAGGGTGAGCGCCCGCAGGAACTTCGGTCTATCCACGGGTACGAGTCCGTCTTGCGCAGCAAGAGCGCCGACGACGGATTCGAGGTCGGCCTCGGTGCCTGCCCGGTCGAGCTCGACCTCCACCTCCATGAACCCGTGGAGTCCACCGCTTCCTGTCACCCGGACGTCGTCGAGGAACATATGGGCAGCAACGCGGCCCCCGACCGAGAGAGGCCTCGTGCGGCGCGTCTGTGTAAGGTGAAGGAGGGGCATCAGGAACTCCTCACCCAGCACGCCCAACACGCGCTCGCGCGCCGGCCCTTCCGGCCACTCGTCGGGCTGCAGCGAGGCCTCGGTCAGCACGACCTCGAGTTCCTCCCGACGGAAGACCCCGCCCCCGCCGGTGGCCAGGCTCTTGATCGTCATGAGCACGCCGCCGTCGACAGATTCTCGGCGTCGGCACGTGAAGCCGGCGCCCAGAAGCAGCCGCTCCGACGTGTCGAGGTAGGTATCCTCGACCTCCTGGATCGCATCCGCTCCGAGGCTGAAGCCCGCCAGCTGAGGAAGGTCGGAGAGCCTCTCGAATACTTCCCTATCGGCGACGGCGAACTTGGCTTCGATCTCCATTGCCGTTCCTCCTACCTCGTCAGCACCGACGGGGGCAGCAGCCAGATCAGCTCACCGTCCCCCGGCGACGCGTCGCCCGCGTCGACACGCGCAAGCGCACCTTTCTTGAACACGATGGTCCCGCCCCCGATCAGCGCGCCGACCGTGAGGCTGAAGTCAGGCTCGTGGCCGACCAGCATCACGGCGGCGGCATCCGGATGGTCCTCGAGGATCCCTTTGAGTTCCCGCAGTCCAAAACCCGCCGCCAGCCGCTCGTCGGTGACGAGCAGATCCAGTAGGCCGAGCTTTCGCGCGACGATCTTGGCCGTCTGGTGCGCGCGGACGAGCGGACTTGTCACGATGACATCGGGCGCCAATCCAAGAGCATGGAACGTGGCGGCCTCATGCTCAATGAGGGCTTTGCCCTGATCGGTAAGCGGCCGTTCGGCGTCCGGCCCGGTCCACCCACCTCGCGACCCCGCGGGCCCGTGCCGGAGGAAATAGAGTTCCATGACGCTCCTCTTTCGAGTTCCGGTTTGATGGTAACACTCGGACTTCCGCTTCGGCGACCCGGTTGTGGCATTATTCAAGGCACGATCCCCAACGGGCTGCTGAAGAACGACGCTTCGCCATCAGAGCGCGATGGGCGGGCGGGAGACAAGAACACTCGTTCTTCAGCGGCCTCCCAAGTGGAGGAGTGGCTATGAGTGATGAACGGCCGGGAGAGCTGTACCGAGATCTGGAGCACCTCGTCTCCCATCGCACCTCGAGAGACGAACTTGCGGCAGGCATCCCCATCATCGAGCGAGGGTCTGGATCGAAGGTCTACGACATCCACGGCAAGGAGTACCTGGACCTCGTCTCAGGCGTGACGCGCCCTGTGGGCGTGGGCTACGGCCGCAAGGAACTCGCCGAGGCGATGGCCGCTCAGGCCGAGAAGCTCTGCTACTTCACGCCGATGCAGTACTCCAACCCGCCTGCCATAGAACTGGCCGCCAAGGTCGCGTCCCTCCTGCCGGGCGACATAGATGAGGTGTTCTTCGCATCGAGCGGATCGGAGGCAGTGGAGTCCGCCCTCAAACTGGCCAAACAGCACTACTTCTACCGGGGCGAGCAGAAGCGGCACAAGATCATCGCCAGGCGAGGCGCATACCACGGCACCACCATGGGCGCCCTCAGCCTTCTTGGGACGGCACACCCGATGCGGCAGGTGATGGAACCGGCCGTTCCGGGCGCCGTGTTCGTCGATCCGCCCTACTGCTACCGCTGCCCGTGGAAGCAGAGCTACCCGGGCTGCGACCTGCTCTGCGCCGAGACCGTCAAGACGGCCATCGAGTTCGAGATGCCCGAGATGGTGGCGGCGGTGATCGGCGAACCGCTGATGCAGGGATACGGCGCACTGGCTCTGCCCAGGGAGTATTGGGCACGCGTGCGCGAGATTTGCGACCAGTACGACATTCTGCTGATCGTCGACGAGGTGATCACCGGGTTCGGCCGCACGGGCGCCATGTTCGCGTCGTACGAGCTGGGTGTGCTGCCCGACATCATCACGATGGCCAAGCAGATCACATCCGGCTATGTGCCCTTGTCGGCGGCCTCCTGCCGACCCAAAGTGACCGCCCCGATCCCCTCGTTCCAGCACCTGCACACGTGGGGCAGCCACCCGGTGGCCTGCGCTGTCGGCCTGAGGAACATCCAGATCATCGAGGAAGAGGGTCTGGTGGCACGCGCGAAGGAGATGGGCGCCTACTTCCTCTCCGGCCTGAGAGAACTCGAGCGGCATCCGTGGGTGGGCGAAGCCAGGGGAACGGGACTGTGGTGCGCGCTCGACCTCACGAGCGACAAGAAGACCCGGGCACTGTTCAGCGCGACCGACTTTCCCGGGGCAGCCATCGTCAGGCGCGCGCGTGACAAGGGTCTCATCGTCAAGATCATGGGACCGGCGCTGGAGTTCGCCCCCCCACTTATCATCACCACAGACGAGATCGACTGGGCGCTCAGTGTGCTGGACGAATGCCTTACCGAGGAAGAGCGGGCACGCGGGCTCCAGTAGCGCTGGAATGCCGTACGGACGGTCGCCCCGAGGAACCCCGGGATCCGAGCCTGCAAAGCAAGGAACCCGGGGCGACGGAGACGGGTCAGGACACTAGACGGAGACGGGTCAGGACACCAGAGTCACAGGGAAACCGGCGGCCTTGAGGTCGCTGACGATCGGCTCCACGTCGTGGGTGCGCACACGGACCAGGTAGGTGAAGAGGTCGTCGTGGCGTTGCTGGAAGACGAGTATGGAGCTGAAGCGTGTCTTGTGCTGATCGAGGATCTCGACGATCCTCCGCGTCGCCCCAATAGTCGGCGGCATGTCCTCCATCGTGATGCGCTTGTCGCCCTCTCCACCGGCGAAGATGCTCATCATGATGTCGAGCAGGTCCTTCTGAGTGATGATGCCGACGAGCCTGCCGTCCTCGACGACCGGGAAACTGCCGTAGCCGCTCCTGTAGCCGAGCAGGGCCGCATCCTCCACGGTAGTGTCCGGACTAATAGTGCGGGGGTTTCGGGCCATGATGTCGCTGACCAGTATCTGATCGAGAAGGTAGTTGACCTCGCCGACCGAGAACGTAGTAGCCGGCGATGGCGAAGCCTTGCGAATGTCGGCCAGCGTGACGATCCCGACGAGCTTGCCATCGTCGACCACCGGAAGGTGACGGACCTCACGCTCCCGCATGAGTTCGGCCGCCTCCTTCATCCTGGCGTGAGAGGAGATGGTCACGGGATTCTCTGACATCCAGGTGCGCACCAGCATGTTGTACTCCTATCCGATCTTGTCGCCGGCGGTCGGTCCGGCACCCATGTCCCAGACCGAGTCGACCAAGATGCGGACCACATAGGAGACCGGGGGCAGATCTTTCATCACGCTCGCGATACCCGCCTGCACCTTGTCGAACAGCTCTCCGGTCTGGATCATGTCGGCCACGCCCTTCACCTGCACGGCCACGCGCTTCTCGGGATCGAAGATGCCTACCGCCACTTTGCTGTTGAAGAGCAGATTGTTCCGCGTCTTCTTGGAGAAGATGTCCGCGAAGTAGATGTGCTCGTCATCGAGGAGGGCTCCGCTGCCCTTGATGGCCACGTTCGGCCATCCATCCTCACCGATGGTGGCCACCCAGACGTTGTGCCCCCCCTGCAGGATCTCCTTGACGTTGTCAGGCAGTTTGGCCATGTGGTGCGTCTCCCTTCTCTTGGATTGACCTGACGTCCTCGGGCCGCGAGATAAGCACTACACGATCGCCTACCCCTCGCTCCGGAACCGGCCCGTTGTAGGGCACAAGAGTCCAGTTCCCATTCACCAGGTTGAATAACCGAAACCCACCATCCAGGCGCACAAGGCCCTTCGCCCGCACCAGCCGGGGGGGGAGAGACGCGAGCCACTCCCGGAAACCGGCTTCGCTCCCCGGGGGCCACTCGAGCACGTACGAGACCAGGCGATCGGGCGGCGTGACTTGAGCCGCTTCGTCGTTCAGAAGATCGTCGATGTAGCCGTCGAGTTGCTCCTCAGTCATATCGACAGGGGCGTCGGCCGCGCCCCCCGCCGCGCCCGCCGCAGGCGGGTCAAGCACCCGGCCGCTCAAGCCTCCCTGCCGGAAGAGATCACCGAACGGCACCTCGGCGTAGACGGCTTCATAGAAGACCGGGTCGGGGTTAAAACTCTCAACCACTGCGCGGATCTCATCCACCACTTCAGCGGTCACCAGGTCGAGCTTGTTGATGATGAACACGTCGGAGGAGGCGAGCTGTTTCTCGATCGCGAGGAAGGAATCATAGGTATCCAGGAAGTTCTCCGCGTCGACCAGACAAAACTTGTCGCGCAGCTGGAAGGCGCCTCCGAATATGGGCAGTCTGAGATCGCGGTCCAGGTCGCTCGGGTTCGCCACCCCGGTGGTCTCGATCAACATGATGTCCGGCCGCACCGTATTCGCCAGCTCGTGAAGCGCCTTGATGAAGTCCGTCTTCACGCAAGCGCAGAATATGGAGCCCTTGCTGATCTCGAGCATGTCGACGTCGTCACCCTCCACCAGGGTGCCGTCCAACCCGACCTCGCCGAACTCGTTCATCAAGATAAGGAAGGTGAGATCCTCGGGCACGACCTTGATCAGCCGATTGAGGAGCGTGGTCTTGCCGCTGCCCAGAAAGCCCGAGATCAGATAGACGTCGATCGTGCCGTCGCCTCGTGCCATGACGATCCGTGGTCCTCTCAGCCGCGATCGTGGATCAACCGGGCGATCTCGGAGGCGGAGATGACCCGCCCCGACGACACCACCTCATCGTCGATAACCAGGGCGGGAGTCACCAGCACCCCCAGCCGCATGAAGACATCCACGTCGTCGACCTTCTCGACCGTGTGGGAGCCGCCCTCCAATCCATCGACGGCCTGCCGGGCGTTGTCGTAGAGGTCGTTGCACTTCTTGCATCCCGATCCCAGAACCTGCACGCGCATGTCGGCTCCCATGTGTCCGCGAGAATTGCCGCTCTGACTCCGTATTGTACCGCACGATTCTGAGGTGCCCGACGCCTCCATCGCGACCGGCTCCGGCAGGTGCTCGGCGGCCCATTCAGCAACGAGGTCCCCTCCTACGCTACGGCCTCCTGGCCCACAGATTCCTGCGAGAGGAACTGCCGGGCGTAGAGAGAGGCGTATACGCCCCCGGCAGCCAAGAGTTCCTCATGGGTGCCGCGCTCGACGATCCGGCCCTCCTCCAGCACCAAGATCTGATCGGCTCGTCGTACCGTCGAGAGCCGGTGGGCCACGACCAACGTGGTGCGCCCCTCCATCAGCGTCTCGAGAGCGTGTTGTATGAGTGCCTCGGTGCGCGTGTCCACGGACGCGGTCGCCTCGTCCAGTACGAGGATGCAGGGGTTGCGCACGACGGCCCGGGCGAGGGCCACCAGCTGGCGCTGACCCTGGCTCAGACCACCGCCGCGCTCGCCCACCTGGTGGTCGTAGCCGTCATCGAACCCGGTGACAAAACGGTCCACGCCCGCGAGGTTGGCGGCGGCTTCGACCTCTTCGGGCGCGGCGTCCATCCGGCCGTAGCGGATGTTATCGGACACGCTACCGGAGAACAGGAAGGGCTCCTGGAGCACCAGGCCCATGTGCTCGTGCAGTGAGGCCTGGGTGACCGAACGGACGTCGACTCCGTCGATAGCCACCACGCCCTCCTCGGCGTCGTAGAAGCGCAAGAGAAGGTTGATAACCGTGGTCTTGCCGGCTCCGGTCGATCCTACCAGGGCGACCGTCTGACCCGGCGGTACGTCGAAGCTCACCCGGTCGAGTATGCGTCGGCCGGGCAGATACCCGAACGAGACGTCGTGGAACGTGATGCCGCCGCTCACGGCGCCGCATCGAGGCACGAACACCTCGCGCTCGCAGGGTGCTTTGATCGAAGCGGCCGCCGCAGCAACACCGGCCGCCTCGATCGCGGCCATCACAGCCTCGTCGAGAGATGGAGCACCGGGCACGTCCACCACCACGGGCTCACGATCGAGAAGCTGGAAGATGCGCTCCGCGGCGGCCATGGCCGCCTGGGCCTGGGCGTAGAAGGTGGAGAGCAGCTGGATCGGGCGGAAGAACTGCTGCACGTAGGTGAGGAAAGCAACTACCACGCCAACGGTCACGAGGGGCGGTGTCTGCAGGGCGAGCCACCCTCCGAACAGGGCCACGATGGCCGTGGCTAGGGTGGCTAGGACGTCCATGACCGGGGTGAAGGCGCTGGTCACACCGACCGCGCCCACGTTCGCGTCCCGATTCGCGGCGTTACGCTCGCGGAAGCGCTCGGTGTTCGCCTTCGTGCGGTTGAAGGCCTGGGCCACCTTGACGCCGGAGATGTCCTCCTGGATGTTGGCGCTCACATCGCCGATGGATTCCCGGGTCCGCCGGAACGCCCGTCGGGCAAGTCGGGCGAACAGGCGGGTCGCGAGCAGCATCAAGGGGATGACCACGAAGGAGGCGACGGCCAGACGCCACTCGAGGGCCAGCATGGCCACCACGATCCCCATCAACCCGACGACGCTGCCAAGCGTCTGCACCAGACCTTGGGAGAGCAACTGGTTCAGCACCTCCACGTCGTTGACCACTCGGCTCATGAGGTCACCGGCCTCGTTACGGTCGAAGAAGCCTTTGTCCAGCCGCTGGAGGGCCGTGAAGATGCGCATCCGGTAGTCGGCCAGCACGAGTTGAGACACCCGCCCGATCACGCGGAACTGCCCCGACGAAGCGATGAGCGCGAGCAAGTAGGTGATCAACAGCGCCACCATGATGCGGGCCAGGTCGGCTCTGTTGCCTTGAGCTATGGCTTGATCGATGGCCCGCCCGACAAGGTAAGGGCCGACGGCCATGGCCGCCGCTCCCATGACGACCAGCACCCCGACCACGACAAACTGGGGCCAGTACCCCTTGACCGAGACGCTGAACCTGCGAATCACCCCCCAGGTATTGGCCGGGGCCTCCTTGTCGCGGGCCAGGGCCTCCAGACTGCCGGGATGCCCTCTCATGCCGCCTCTTCTGCGGACACGGCCGAGACGTCGAGCTGGGAATCGACGATCTCGCCATAGAGTGGGCTGGTGCGCAGCAACTCGTCGTGCGTGCCGTGGGCAACCAGATGTCCTCCGTCAACCAACAGAACCGTGTCGGCCTGACGCACCGTCGACATCCGCTGAGCGATGACGAAACTGGTGCGGCCGCGCATGAGACCGCGCAGGGCGACCTGCATCTGGTACTCGGTCTCCGCGTCGACGGAGCTGGTGGCGTCGTCCAGCAGCAGGATACGCGGATCCACGAGGAGCGTGCGGGCGATGGACACCCTCTGGCGCTGGCCGCCCGACAAGGTCACGCCCCGCTCACCGATCACGGAGTCATAGCCATCCGGCAGGGCGGCGATGAACTCGTGAGCTTGGGCGGCGCGCGCCGCCGCCTCGACCTCGTCCCCGGTTGCCTCGGGCCGGCCGAAGGCGATGTTCTCCCGGATGGTGCCCCCGAACAACAGGGACTCCTGGAGTACGATGCCGATGTGGGCCCGCAGGCTCTCCAACCGCACGTCGCGGACATCGACCCCGTCAATTCTTACCGCCCCCGCCGTGACGTCGTAGAAGCGGGGGATCAGGTTGAGCACCGTCGACTTGCCGGCCCCGGTCGTGCCCAGCAGGGCGACCGTCTGTCCCGGCTCGGCCACGAAACTGACGTCGTCGAGCACCATGGCTTCCTGACCCACGTAGCGGAAGCCGACGTGGTCGAACTCCACCCGCCCCTCCACCTGCTCGAGATCGCCGGCGCCGGGGCGGTCCTTGATCTCGATCTCGGCGTCGATGACCTCGAAGACCCTATGCGCGCTCGCGCCCGCCCGGGACATCGCTCCCACAATGAAGCCGAGTTGGAGGATGGGCATGAGCAGGAAGCTCAGGTAGGTGTTGAACGCCACCAGATCGCCCAGGCTGAGGCTCCCGCCTATGACCATGTTGCCCCCCAGCCATACGACGGCCAAGGTACCGAGATTGGCGACGAGGAATATGGCCGGGAAGGAGGCGGCCAGGCTGCGCACCACGCGCAGGTTCTCGGCAAGCAGCTCCTGGTTCGCGACCTCATAGCGCGCGTGCTCGTACGGCTCCCGGGCGAACGCCTTGACGACCGCCACGCCGGCCAGGTTCTCCTGCAGCACGGTGTTGAGGTTGCCGAGCTTCGCCTGGATGTTCCGGAACTGAGGCAGGACCCGGGTGATGAAGACGCCCATGATCGCAAAGATGACGGGCACGATGGCAAGCACGACCAAGGTCAGGCGCCATTCGGTAAAGAGGAGCACCACCGCCGTGCCGATCAGAGTCACCGATGCCGAGATGAAGACCAGGAAGCCCTGGCCGGCGAACATGCGCACATTCTCGACATCGGAGGTGACCCGGGTCATGAGTTGCCCGGTCTGGGCCTTGTCGTGATAGCTGAACGAGAGATCATGGATCTTCTCGTAGATGACGTTGCGGAGGTCGTAGGCCACCCCTTGGCCCGCCCGCTCGGAGAGATAGCCCTGCAGGAACGTGAAGACGCCACGCACGACGGCGACACCCAGGAGTCCGGCCGCCGAGGCCACCACCACCGACCACTGCCCGCCGGTGATCCCCTCGTCGATGAGGATCCGCACGATCTGAGGAGTGACCAGAGTGGCGCCGGTGACGGCCAGCAGCGACAACAACGCCACCGTGGCGGCACCGGCGTATGGTCGGAGGTAGCCGAGGGCACGCGCCAGATCGTCCCAATCGATGGATCGGACATCCATGCTACCCGGTGCGCCGTTGCGTCCTGGCGCGGACGGGCCGCCTTTTGGTGCTCCATGCATGCCGGGAGTATAGCCTCTTGACTATGGGTTTCGTCCCTTGTAGGTTGGGCGCGAAGACGTCATGTAGGGAGAAGGAACTATGCGGTTCGTAGAGGTCACGGGACTCCGCAAGCAGTTCGACCCGCCGAAGGGCACCGTGGCCGTGGACGGGCTCTCGTTCGGGATCGAGCAGGGCGAGATCTACAGCCTGCTTGGACCCAACGGCGCGGGCAAGACCACCACCATATCCATCCTCTCCTGCCTTCTCCGTCCTACCGGGGGCGACGCATCGGTGGGGGGAGCTTCCATCATCAAGCAACAGGCGGCGGTCAAGGAGGCCATCGGGGTCGTGCCGCAGGAGATCGCCCTCTACCCCGATCTGACCGCTCAGGAGAACCTGGCCTTCTGGGGAAAGATGTACGGTCTGCGCGGCTCCCCGCTCGACGCGCGCGTGGAAGAGGTGCTCGACCTCATCGATCTCAGCGACCGCAAGAAGGACCGTCTGGAGGATTTCTCCGGGGGGATGAAGCGTCGCGTGAACATCGGCGCCGCGCTGCTGCACAAACCCCGCATCCTGTTCCTGGACGAGCCTACGGTGGGCATCGACCCCCAGAGCCGGCGGGCCATCCTCGACGGTATCAAGGACCTCAACCGGCAGGGCACCACCATCCTGTACACCACACACTACATGGAAGAAGCCCAGGAACTCTCGGACCGCATCGCCATCATGGATCACGGGAGAATGATCGCCGAGGGCACCCACGAGGAGTTGGTAAAGAGCATCGGCGGGCAGGCCACCGTGGAGTTGACCGTCGACCATGACCTCGACCGCACGCTGGCCACCTGGTGCGCCGTGGACGGCGTCACCTCGGCCTTGGCTGAGGACGGGCGGGCGCGCCTCCTGGTGAGTGACGCAAACTCGGCCGTTCCCCGGCTCTTCGAGACCGCGACCCGGGACGGCATCCGCATCACCGGCATCAACGTCGCCGAACCGAATCTCGAGACCGTGTTCCTCACCCTGACCGGTCGCGCCCTGCGCGACTGATGCCGCGCCGCCCGGGACCCATCCGCCACGGGGAGGAGCCGTAGTCTGACGGTGCGAAAAGTCTTCTACATCGCGTTCAAGGACGTACGCCGGACGTTCCGAGACATCCCCGCTCTCGCCACGATGCTCGCGGCACCGCTGATCATCGCCCTGGTGCTGGGCTCGGCGTTCGGCGGCAGCACGGGCTTCAGTATCGCCCCCACCAGGGTCGTCGTGGTCGACCTCGACGCCGCCCCTGCTCAGTCCGCCGGCGGACAGATCGGCGAAAGCATCGTCGCCACCCTTACCGGCCCCGGCCTGAAGGACGTACTACTGGTCGAACAGGTCGTCACCGAACAGGAGGCCCGAGACCGGGTAGACGACGGCGACGCCGCCGTTGCCGTGATCATTCCCGCCGGGCTCACCGCCGCGCTCACGCAGACCCAGGCGGCCTCGACATCGATCGTCCTCTACCGCGACCCCACCAAGACCATCGGGCCGGGCATCGTCAACACGGTCATCCAGCGGGTGGTAGCACAGGTGAACGGTGCGGCCGCGGCGGCGGGCACCGCGGCACAACTGGCCGTTGCGACGGGCGTCACCGACCCGGCTGTGATCATCCAACTGGCAACAACCGCCTCCCAAGCGTTCGTCTCGAAGGCCCAGAGCGCCCCCCTCCTCACAGTCGACGCCCGCGAGCCCCAGGTAACTGCAGCGGAGAAGACCAAAGTGGTGGGAGTCGCCGGACCGGTCTTGGCCGGCATGATGGTCTTCTTCATGTTCCTGGCCGCCTCGAACGTCGCCCGCAGCATCCTGGATGAAGATGTCAACGGGACCCTCCCCCGCCTGTTCACCACACCCACCCCGCGGGGGGTCATCCTGACCGGAAAGTTCCTCTCTGTCATGCTCGTCGTGCTGATCCAAGCGGTCGTGTTGATCGTCGCCGGGCGGCTCATCTTCGGCATCGATTGGGGCGCACCGGCTCCCGTAGGCGCGCTCACCGTCGGGGGGGCGGCCGTCTCCGCGGGCTTCGCGGTGTGCCTGATGTCCCTTGCCCGCACGCCCGGACAGGCAGGCGCCATCGCTTCGGGGGTATTCCTGGTCATGGCGCTGGTGGGGGGGAACTTCGTCGGCACCGCCAACGTGGGCGGCATCTTCGGCACCGTGCGGCTGTTCACGCCGAATGGCTGGCTGCTCAAAGGCTGGGACTCCACCCTGCGCGGCGGCTCGATGGGTGACGTGCTTCTGCCGGTCGTGGTCGTGCTGGCCTTCGCCCTGGTGACGCTGTCGGTCGGGGTCGTCCTCTTCCGAAGGCGCTTCTCGTGAGGTACATCTGGACGCTGGCGATGAAGGATCTGCTCCAAACCCGGCGGGACCGCATGGCCGCGCTCTTCACGATCATCCTGCCGATCGCGTTCACCGTGTTCTTCGGTCTGCTCTTCGGCGGCTTCAGCAGCGGCAACGAGCGCATCCCGTTGGCGGTGGCGGACGGCGACGGCGGAGCGGTGGCACAGGAGCTGGTGGCCCTCCTGAAGGAGTCTCCGGTGGTAGACGTCAGAATCGTGCAGGCGGTCGCCGTCGAAAAGCAAGTGGACGACGAGAAGGTGGCCGCGGCCCTCGTAATCCCGCAGGGTTTCAGCGCGGCCATGGGAAGCGGGGGCGGGGCCGCCGTCACCGTCGTGCGGGTTCTCGGCTCCACCGGAGCCACATCGGTAGAGGAGGCGGTACGCGCGGCCGTGGACCGGCTGGTGGCCGAGCGGGTGGCGGGGACCGTCGCGATAGACACCGTGGCGGCCACCACCGGCGTCTCCTCCGGAGCCGCAGAAGCCGCCGCGATCGCCGGCGGCCTGCTGGCCGAGCCCGTCCTCACAGTTGCGACTCAGGACTCCGGCAGCCGGGCAGGACAGATCCCTCGGGGCTTCGACCAGGCTTCGCCGGGCATGCTCGTCAATTGGATCATGTTCAGCCTGCTGACCGCCGCCACCGGCCTGGTGATGGAGCGCAAGAACGGGGCCGTCCAGCGACTGTTGACCACGCACGCGACCCGACGGCAGGTGATCGCCGGCAAGTCCCTGGCCATGTTCATCATCACAATGATCCAGCAGGTACTGCTCATCGGGCTGGGGCAGTTGGTCTTCGGCGTCGACTACCTTCGCGATCCCGCCGCCCTTCTCCTGACCATGATCACCCTCTCCGCTATGGCCAGCTGCCTTGGACTGCTCTTGGCCACCGTGTTCCGCTCGGAGCAGGCCGTCATCGCCACCACGGTCATCGTTTCCATGGTGCTCTCCGCACTCGGTGGGGCATGGTTCCCGTTGGAGGTCACCGGGGCGGGGTTCGCACGGATCGCCCACTTCGTTCCCACGTCGTGGATACTCGACTCGTTCCGCGGCATCATCCTGAAGGGCTGGGGCGTGCCCGACGTGCTCATGCCTCTGGGAGTCGTGTGGCTCTTCACTCTGGTGTTCTTCGGCGTGGCCGCCTGGCGCTTCCGCTTCGAGTAGGAACCTTTTCGGAGCGACGCCGTGGCCATCGCGGCCGGCGGCTGTGTACCGCAAGGTTGCGTCAACCCACCGCCCGTGTCATAGTATATGTATGTATATCGATGTCTCCATAGAGACGCCCGGTGGGCCACGTATCGCGGAACTCGCCGCCCTGTTCAAGGCGCTCAGCGAGCCCGCCCGCCTCAGAATCGTGCTGGCGCTCTCCGACGAGTGCCGGCCGGTGTCCGACGTGGTCGAAGGCACCGGTCTGCCGCAGCCGCTCGTCTCCCATCACCTGCGCATCCTGCGTGACGCAGGCATCGCTCGGCCCGATCGCCGCGGAGCCTACGTCTACTATTGACTACGGTCGCCGGCGGTCCGGGAGGCCGTCGCGCAGGCGTGGGAGACGCTCCAAGCCCTCACCGAACGGGACGACGCCGGTGGAGTCCCGACGAGGATCTCCGGCACCGTGGCAGCATCGTGACCGGGACCGCGCCCGGCAGTCTGACTGAGCTGCACACCGAGTCGTGCCTTGTGTGCGGCAGTCCCTTGGAGTACCTCGACACTTCTATCGACGTCACGTGCAGTATGTGCGGTACCGCCGGGCGCGGTCATATCCGCTGCCCGCAACACCATTACGTCTGCGAGACCTGCCACGGTGCCGGGTTCATGGCACAGTTGCCGGCATTACTCGCCGTGTCCGCGGCCGAGGGAGACGCCTCCCCCTTCCGTATCGCCGACCGACTCATGGACCATCCCGACCTGCCCATGCTGGGCTGCGAACACGCGCACATCGCCGCGGGCGCCCTGATGACCGCCGTCCGTGCGGCCGGCGTGCCCGGCGTCACCGAAGCCCACCTGTCCGAGGCGCTGGAGCGCACCGCCCGGCAGGCCGTCAGCGCTTACTGCGGTCTCACGGGAGTGTGCGGCGTGGTTCCCGCCCTGGGTGCCTGCTACAGCGTCCTGGTGGGGGGACAATGTGGACGCGGTCCGCAGACCAAGGCGGCCATGGCGCTGGTGAGCCGTCTCGCGGCCGCCACGGCCGCCGAGGCGGAGCCCGGCTGCTGCAAAGCCTACCTCAGGGCTGCTCTTCGAGAGACCGTCAAAGCGCTCGAGGCCGACGTGGGCATCGTCCTTCCGCGGGCCGAAACGGTGCTATGCCGACACTCCGACCGCCATCCTCACGGCTGCCGCGGGCCCGCCTGTGAGTGGCACCCGGGCCACACAACCATCAGCAAGGAGACCCACATGCCTACCACCGTTCCCGCAGCCCAGGCACGCTATGACGACTTCTTCTCGCTGGCCTACGCCGACGGGGCCCTGAGCGCGAAGAGCAAGATCCTCATAGCTCTCGGAGCGTCCCTCGCCTCCGGATGCGCCCCCTGAACGACCTATTGCCTCACGGTCGGGAGGCAACTGGGCGTAACCGACGAGGAGACCACCGAGGCAATGCAGGTGGCCATGACCGTCGGCGCCACCCGCATGCAGGTCATGCTGAACGCCGAGCAGACCAAGCTCAGCGCCACGCTCGAAGCCGCGGCCCCCACATTCATCGCGGCCGACGTGGTGCCCCAGGCCGGGGGGACGTGAAGCTCCTGAGGGTCCGTGGATGCCGGTGCGGCGTCCACGTGAACGTGACCGACCCGCCCGTGAGGCCCGATCGGGCACGATACACGACACAGGAGGAATCCCGATGACAACCGAAGGCGCCCCCCACATCGACCTCATCTCAAAAGGTCCCTCCTGAGTGCTCTGCAATCTCGCCGTGGGCGCGATGGAGGAACTCGAAGCGGAACACCCGGACCACTTCACCTGGTCGGTGATAGATGCCTCGACCCGAGAAGGAGTCAAGCGGCTTCAGGAGCTCCGCCCGGGAGCCGGCCGCCAGATTCCCGTGCCCGGCGTGATGGTCGATGGAGAGATAACCTTCGACCGCATCCCCGACATGGATGAGTTCACCGAGTGGCTGCAGGAGCGTGCGGGCATGGCAGAGGACGGCACGCTCGACTAGAATGCCCGCATGCGCGAACTGGACGAACTCACCGACCTCGTTTCCCTTCTGAACGACGCCGCCACGTTCTGCGAGACGGCCGATCGCCTCATCTCGTGGGCACAGCGTGTTACCGGCGGGGAGACGGTGGTGCTGCGGCTGAACCAACGAGGCGAAAATGGCAGCACGTGGATTCCGGTCTGCCGGCAGACCGGGGCCGACGACGCCTTCGCCCGGGACGAAGCCTTGGTCTCGGCGGATGAATGCATCTGCGGGCGCGTCTCCACCGGGACCGCCGACACGTCCCTCCCCTTCTTCACGCCCTATGGATCGTTCGTCTGGGGACACGTAGCTACCATCGGTGCGCATTTCACACCCGACCAACTTGGGCCGCTTCGAGGCCGCTGCATCAGCGAGGGCTTTCTCTCGCTGGCGGTCGTGCCGCTCGCAGGTCCCCAGGGGCCGCTGGGGTGTCTCCACCTGGCAGACCACCGGCCCGACCAGTTCGACGGCAGCATCGAACTGCTGGAGGCCGCGTGCCGACTCGCCGGACAGATCCTCGTGCGGCACCACCGCCACGAGCGCGAACGCGCCGCCTTCGAAGCCATCCAGGGCGCACTGATGCCCGCGCAGGCCCCCGTCGTCTCCGGGTTAGACCTCGGGGTGTGTTTCGGCTCCGCAACGGATATCGCCCTCATCGGGGGGGACTTCTACGACGTCGTCGATCGCGGCGCTGCGGGGTGCGTGCTCTTCGTGGGCGACTACTCGGGTCACGGCATCGAAGCCGCCGGCATGGCGGCTCGGGCGCGCTATGCGTTAGCCGGAGCCGCCCGTCGCGCGGCGGGCCCCGGGGATCTGCTGGGCGAGGCGAACGACCTACTCGCAGGGCTACTGCCGGAGGACCGCTTCGTGTCGGTCGCGGTCTTGATGATCGACCATGCTCGGAAGCATGTCCGTGTGGCGCTGGCGGGTCACCCCGCACCGCTCCGACTGCGGGGCGATGCGCTCACCGAGATCGATGCCCCTCACAACACTCCCCTCGGTCTTTCGCCCGGCACACGCTTCGCCGAAGCCGAGATCGGCCTCAAACGCACCGACATCCTGATCCTGATCACCGATGGAATCATCGAGTCCCGTAGGGACGGCCGTCTGTTCGGTCTCGAGGGCATCCACGCGGTGTGGCTGGCGGACGGTCCCGCAGACATGCAGGCGCTCAGCCGAGCCGTGTGCCAAGCGAGCGAGTCCTATCACGACAGTGTGTTCCACTCAGACGACCGACTGGCGCTGGCCGTCCGACCGACCCGAGCCGGTGATAGAATGCGTGGCGCAACGTAACAAAGGAGTATCAGTGAGCAAGCAGTACCGCGTCGCCGTGGTGGGAGCCACCGGCGCAGTGGGACACGAGATGCGTGCCATCCTCGCCCAGCGACGCTTCCCGATATCGCAGATCCTTCCCCTGGCTTCCGCCCGCTCGGCGGGCATCGAACTGGAGTTCGGCAGCGAGTGCGTGGAATGCGTCGAATTGGGCCGGGACAGTTTCCAGGGGGTCGACCTGGCTCTCTTCTCCGCGGGCTCCTCGATATCCCGAGACTACGCCCCGATCGCGCGCGACGCCGGATGCGTGGTCATAGATAACTCGGCGACATGGCGCATGGACCCCGACGTACCCTTGATCGTGCCGGAAGTCAACCCCGAAGACGCCGGTTGGCACCGCGGCATCATCGCCAACCCGAACTGCTCCACCATCCAGATGGTGGCTGCGCTGAAACCGCTGCACGATGAGGCACGGATCAAGCGGGTCGTGGTCTCCACCTATCAGGCGGTGTCGGGAACGGGCGCAAAGGCCATCACTGAGCTGATCCGCCAGTCGGACGAGGTTCTCGAGGGCACATCACCCCTCATCGAGGTCTATCCCTACCAGATCGCGTTCAACTGCCTGCCGCACATCGACGCGTTCCTGCCGGACGGCTCCACCAAGGAAGAGCAGAAGATGGTGGACGAGACACAGAAGATCATGGGCGACTCCACTATCGCGGTCACAGCCACCTGCGTGCGCGTGCCGGTATACAACGGGCATTCGGAATCGGTGAATGTGGAGTTCGAACGCGATCTGAGTCCGGAGCGGGCCCGTGAGCTCCTAGCCGCCGCCCCCGGCATCGAAGTGCGAGACGAGCCCGCCGGGATTCTCTACCCCATGCCCATCACCGCTTCCGGAACCGATCCGGTATACGTGGGCCGTATCCGCCGAGACCCCACTGTGGCGCATGGTCTCAACCTGTGGGTGGTGGCCGACAACGTACGCAAAGGCGCAGCGCTCAACGCTGTGCAGATAGCGGAACTCCTGCACGAACGCGACCTCATCCGGGTGCTCCGCTAGCCACACCGCCGCGGTGTCGACGGCACGAGAACGTCTATCCGCGCCGGGACAAGATCTCCATGATCTGGAAGAAGTCCTCGAACGGATGGTATGCGATGCCTTCGTCGTCCAGGTGCCGAGCCAACTCCCGCCGGGCGAAGACCATGTCGGCCGCTCGGGACGCGCAGCGGTCGGAGAAGCCGTCACCGATATAGACGACCGGACCTAGGAACGGACCATGGGCAGCGATGGTCTCGCTCTTGCAGTGGCCACACTCGGCCACGCAGGGCATACGGGAAGGCGGGAACGCGATGCAGGTTCCTTCCAGGGTGAAGAGCGCGTCGCCGGCATGGACATGAAGGTGTGACAGATTCGCGGCGGCAAGAATCGGGTCGATGAGGGTGCGGAAGCCCGCGCTTACTACCAGCAGGCGGTGACCCTCGTCCTCGATCCAGCGCACGAACTCAGCAAAACCCGCCCGTATCCCCGATTCCGCCAGGACGTGGGCCACGACGTCCGCTTCCCGCGCCCGCACATGGTCGAACTCCTCCCGCATCGCCCCGATGAGGTCTATCTCACCGGCGCGTAGCCGCACCTCGACCGAGTCCCAGACGCCCGGAGCGTACCGCCGCACCACCAGGTCGAGGGTATCGCGCCGGGTGATGGTGCCGTCGAAGTCACACGCGATGAAGAGGCGTGACCCCCCGGATCGGCGATCGAAGGGCTGTCGTGTGTGCCCCGGCCCTGGCTCGAGGTCGCAGCGCGTCACGGGGCCCTCCATCATGCCGGGGATGTTGTGGGTGAGGGTGCCATCTCCTTTGGCGCGCCGCTGAAGAATGACGCTTCGCCACCAGGGCGCATCGAAAGCCGACGCAGTCGTGCCATCCAATGCGTGGCGGCCAAGGCGTTGATCTTCAGAGACCTCCTAACGCCCAACGCTGGCGTAGCGGCACCACCTCCGAGAGCAGCTCCGCCACCACGGGGTCCAGTACGACGGCCAGATGCGCCCCGATCGCCTCATCGACCAGACGGCGCACTGTTGATGATCCATCCGGCCGCAGAGCTTCGATCCAGGCCGGCGTGTCCACCACCACTGGGCACGAAGCCGGAGCCTCCGCCAAGGACTCGTCGGTCGTCACCGGTGCCTGGCGTTGGTCACGGTTCGCCGCGCATCCTCTCCAGGTCCTCCTGAGCTAGGTCGAGGTCGAACGCCCCCAGCAGATCTCTGAGTTGCTGTCGCTTGCGACTGGCGATGGCTTCCCGCAGTGCCGTCTCCACCGTTTCCCGCTTGGTGCGGGTTTGGAGTCGCCTGAGCGCCTCCTCGAGCAGACCGGCGTCTATGTCAAGAGTAGTCAGCATCATGCATATACTACCAGCACAGTCGATGCACCAACCCTGCCACATTCGCCACAACGATCGCCACAGGGGCCGCTCAGAGTGGCCGCAGATCCCCTCACCCATCGGGCGGGCGCGTAACGGCTATCATGCCGATGACCGCCCATCTCCTAGGTCTATGGTCGTATGGTCTCTGTCCGCCCCCGGGCGTACGGTATGAACCGCGCGAGGCCGGGCTTCGGCTCAGCGCCTGACCACGATGCACGAGGAGGATGGGTGATCGGATGCTTTGGCTCATCGAAAGGCTGTTCGGCGTGAAACGCGCACTCTTCGACATCCTCAACGAGCAACGCTACCCGCAGGTCACTCACGACCTGGCCCTGCCGGCACGCGACGGCCGTACGGCCCCCCTCCCCACCGACCTGCATCCCCAGCTGGCCGATGCCCTGGGCGCACAGGGCGTACATGCACTCTGGACCCATCAACGCTCGTCGTGGGATGCCGCTCGTCGCGGCGAGCACTTCATCGTCACCACCGGCACGGCGTCCGGCAAGAGTCTGTGTTTCAACCTGCCCGTCCTGGACCACCTGGTCAGGAACGAGACGGCGCGGGCCCTCTACCTCTACCCCACCAAAGCTCTGGCCCAGGATCAGATGCGCCGCCTGCGTTCTCTGGCCGGGGGAAGAATGCAGTTGGCGGTATACGACGGAGACACGCCCACCGACGCCCGCCGCCTGGCCCGACAACACGCCCGCCTGCTCCTTACCAACCCCGACATGCTCAGCATGGCCATGCTGCCCCACCACGAACGCTGGGGTGACTTCTTCTTCAATCTGGCCTACGTCGTCATCGACGAGGCCCACACCTATCGGGGAGTCTTCGGCAGTCACATCGGCAACGTGCTCCGGCGGCTGCGGCGGGTGTCGGCCTTCTACGGCGCCGACCCGAAGTTCATCCTGGCCTCGGCCACTATCGGCAACGCCACCGAGCACGCGGAGCGGCTCACCGGACTGCCCATCACGCCGGTGGTCGATGACGGCGCCCCCAGCGGCCGGCGCAAGATCCTGCTGTGGAACCCACCGTTGGTGGACGAGTTGCTCAACCTGCGCTCGAGCAACACCATGGAAGCAGCCGACATCCTGGGCGAACTCATGCAGAACGGAGTGCGCACCATCTGCTTCACGAAGTCGCGCAGGAGCGCCGAACTGGTCTACCAACATACGGCGGACCGTCTCTCCCAGAGCCACAGCGACCTGGCCAAGCGCCTCTCACCCTACCGTGCGGGCTACACCCCGGAGCAACGGCGGGGGATCGAAGCCCGACTGTTCAACGGCGACCTCCTGGCAGTCGTGAGCACCAACGCCCTGGAACTGGGTATCGACGTGGGCGCCCTCGACGCCGTGATCACGGTGGGCTACCCCGGCACCGTGGCCAGCCTATGGCAGCAGTGGGGCCGCGCCGGGCGCAGCAAAGGCGAGAGTCTGGGCATCTTCGTAGCAGGCAACGATGCCCTGGAGCAGTTCTTCATACGCCACCCCGACGACATGCTCACCCGCGAGGTGGAGGCGGCCACCATCGACGTGACCAATCCGTTCATCCACGGGCGTCACCTGGTGGCCGCGGCCTACGAGTCGCCCCTGGCCGACGAGGACGCCGAGTATTTCGGGCCCGGATTGGCCGCGGCCGCCGACCGCTTGGTCGAAGACGGCAGGTTGCGCAAGGGTTTCAACACCTGGTACGTGGCCGGCCCCGGGTACCCCGCCGGCGAGATCGGGCTGCGCTCGTCGTCGCCCGACCAATTCACCATCGTTGACGAGGAGGCAGGTGAGGTCATCGGCACACAGGAGGCGGACTCGGCCTTTTCGTTCCTGCACGCGGGAGCGGTCTACCTGCACATGGGCGAGACGTACTTGGTGACGTCCCTCGACGTCGACGGCCGGGTGGCGGTGGTCCGCCGCCTCTCCGACTCCTACTACACTCAGCCGCGCAAGGAGTCGTCCACCGAGATCCTCTCGGAGGAGATGCGCGATACGTTCGGACCTCTGAGCCTGCACTTGGGATCAGTGGTGGTGAACAGCCAGGTCATCGCCTTCCAGAGGAAGCAACGGGGCGGCGACAAGTCTCTGGGCACCGAGACCCTCGATCTGCCTATGCAGCACTTCCAGACCGAGGGCATGTGGATCACCCTCCCCCTCGACCTCGTGCCCGGCGACCGCGACCTCCCTCGGCTGCCTGGGGCACTCCATGCCATCGAGCACGCGCTCATCGCCCTCCTGCCGCTGCTGGCCATGTGCGACCGCTGGGATATCGGGGGTCTCTCCACGCCGGTGCACCACCAGACCGAGTTGCCCACCATCTTCGTCTACGATGGACACCCAGGCGGCGTCGGCATCGCACGCCAGGGGTTCGCTCAGATAGGACAGTGGCTCCGCGACGCCCGGGGCCTCATCCGCGACTGCCCCTGCGAGTCGGGTTGCCCTTCGTGCATACAGTCGCCCAAGTGCGGCAACTGGAACGAGCCGCTGGACAAAGACCTGGCCCTGAGCATGCTCGACGGGATACTGGCTCGGACGTGACGCTCAGACGCCCCGCTTGCCCGTGGCGTGGTCCACATCGAAGGCCAGCATGCGGAAACGCCGCCACGTGGCCGGGTCGTCGAGGTCGTTGGCCGCCCACGTCGTCGCCCAGTCCGCCTCGAGTTGCCCCATGAGCACCCGCATGCCGTGTCGTGCCTCGTCGGCGTCATCGACCAGACGCAGTCGCCCATAGACCACGACCGACTCGTAGTGTTGGGTGCAATCGTCGGGGACATACCCCAGGTCGCGGATCACGGTGCCACACGCCGCCGGGTTGGCGGCACAGATGTCCAACTTGCGCCCGACAGGGGCAGCATGGCTGTACAGCCGCCGGGTCTCGGCGTCGAACCCGTAACTGAGGGTGACCAGATACGGCCGGCCTCCGTCGGCCAGGCCGATGGTCACGAACCTGCCGCTCGAGAGAAGTGCGTCGATCTCCTCGGGCGAGGAGATCTCCTTGTCGGTGCGCCGCATCTGGTGAGTCATCTGCCGGTCCTTTCCTCCACCCCGTGACTGTGCGCCCCGCCCGATGTCGTGTGGGCATGCCCGATCGTTCGGACACCGATACTACAATACTCAGGAATATTCAGGGTGAACCGGGGCACAGCCCGGGCCTGAACGAGGCACCCCCCTTGACGATTCGCTCCATCTACCGTAGGGTCGCAGACACGATGAGAGACTCCTTGCATATCAGCGTCATCGGCGCCGGCCGCGTCACCGCCGAACTGTACGCCCTCGCCGAGGAGGTGGGCCGGCTGGTGGCCGAAGCGGGTGCCGTGCTGGTATGCGGCGGGCTGAGCGGCGTGATGGCAGCCGCGGCCAGGGGAGCGCAGGAGGCCGGCGGTCACACCGTGGGCATCCTCCCGGGCCACGACCGTGCCGAGGCGAACAAATACATCGACTGCGTCGTCACCACTGGGATGGGCCACGGCCGCAACCTGGCGGTGGTCAGCACCGGGGATGTGGTCATAGCCGTGGGGGGCGCCTACGGCACCCTGTCGGAGATCGGCCTGGCCCGCGCCATCGGACGACCCGTGATCCTACTGGACAGCTGGCGCCTCCAGCATGACGAAGGCACCGACGGAGTCTTCTACGCAACCACGCCGCAACAGGCGATCACGCTCGCCCTGGACGCCCTAGCAGGCTGACAGGGTCGCCGCCCAGCCGACGAACAGCGCGGCCAGGCGTTCCGCGCGCCTATGGATGACCGGTCCCAGTCCCTGCGCCTGTTCGAGCAACGCCCCTCCGTCGACGCCGGCGGTCGCAAGAAGAGATGACTGTTCCACCCACACCGCCAGCATCTCGGGCGTGGTCTCGAGGTGGTACTGCAGCCCATACACATGCGTGCCGAGCCGGAATGCAGCCATGGAGTAGAGGTCGGTAGCGGCCAGATGCACCCCGCCAGAGGGCAGGTCGTGGGTATCCTGGTGCCAGAACAGCACCGGCTCCGGTCCGGCGAACACCTCCATCACCGGGTCCTCACCACCCGCCTCGGTCACATGCAGCGGGAAGAAACCGACTTCGGCGGGCATCCCTCGTTCTCGCCCGGAGAAGGCCGGACTGCCTGCCACTTCGCTCAGCATCTGCGATCCCAAACACAGTCCGAGGACGGGAACCTCGCGACGCACTGCGTCACCGAGCAACCGCAGAGAATCACGCAGGTGCGGCACCGTGTCCCGCTCATACACGGCCATGGGCCCGCCGAGGGCGATGACGCCGTCGTAGCCGCCGCCGGCGACCAAGCACTCCACCTGGGCGGTGGCGTCCGGGCCGTTGGCGAATCCACGGATCACGGTGAGATCGGCCGCCCCCTCCAATGGCGCCGCCAATGCCCCCAGATGGGCGCGCGGATGATGCTCCAGGACCACGATCCGGGGACGGCGTCCCGGCCGCCCGCCGGCGGTCACGCCCCGCCGCCCTCCACGCCCATCCGCTCCGCATGCGCGGTGCGGATGCAGTCCGAGAAGTGCCCGGCAACCACGCGCGCCGCGATTGCCAGAGCGGGGGCGGATTCAGCCGCCCGCGCGACCAACTCGGCGCCGTCGACGTAGTCAAGGGCGGCGAGTTCGCCGGCGTAGGCTTCAACATATGCCGCCACCATCTCCGGGGTCACTTCCACGTGGAACTGCAGTCCGTACGTCCACCGGCCCCAGCGGAAGGCCTGATTCGGATACATCTCGCTCGAGGCCAGGTGCCATGCTCCTTCCGGCAGGGTGAAGGTGTCACCGTGCCAGTGGAACACCGACCGTTCCTGATCGAAACCGTGGAACACCGGGTCCACCACGCCCCGCTGGGTAAGTCGCACCGGGAACCAGCCTATCTCCTTGCGCAGGCCCAAGGTCCGGCCCGGACGCACGTGGCCCCCCAACGCCCAGGCGAGCAGTTGCGATCCCAGGCAGATCCCCAGGATCGGCCGCCCCGCGCGCAGGGTGGCGCGGACAAGACGCAGGGACTCCTCGAGATTCTCCACTTCAGCGTGCTCGTAGACCGCCATTGGTCCGCCGAGCACCACCAGACCGCTGTAGTCCTGGGCCCCGATGTGGTCGGCGACCGCGTGCCGATAGGCGACAGGGTCGGCATAGGCGGGGAGGACTACAAGGTCGTGATGCGCCGCCAGAACCGGCTCCAGGGTGCCGAGAGGCTCGCAGGCGACGTGCTGCACCACCAGCACTCTGGGCCCAGGAGGCTGCTCAAAACCGAAGTCCCGGCCGCCGGAACGCACTGTGCGGCACACTACGGCGTCCTCGGTCGCGGAGATGTCTGTGGACGTGTCCATCGCAGAGCCTAGTAAACCAGTACCCGGCCCCGGCGCCAAGCCCCGCCCAGCCCGGCGCTGCGGGCGATCGCGTCTGTCGGGCCCGGGCCGCCACGGGCCGCGGCCTCCCTGCTACCATGATCGCCATGGAACGGACACCCACCACGCCCGCCCCCCTCATCGAGGCGACCGACCTGGTGAAGCGCTACGGCGAACTCACCGCCGTCAACGGCGTGGACTTCACCGTTGCGCCGCGCGACTTCTTGGGTTTCCTCGGCCCGAACGGAGCCGGCAAGACCACCCTCATGAAGATGATCTACTGCCTGGTCGAGCCGACGTCCGGCTCGTTGCGGGTATTCGACACCGACGTCCGCGCCGACCCCCGCCGCATCAAAGCCCGGCTGGGCGTGGTCCCGCAGGAGAACAACCTCGACCCCGACCTGACCGTGTGGGACAACCTGCTCATCTACTCACGCTACTTCGGCCTACGCGGCGCCGAGGTGGAAGGCCGTGCGCGGGAGCTCCTCGACTTCATGGAGTTGATGGACAAACGCAACACGGTCATCGGCAAGCTGTCCGGCGGGATGAAACGCCGCTTGGTGATCGCGCGGGCCCTTCTGAACGAACCCGAGGTGGTGATCCTCGATGAGCCCACCACCGGTCTCGACCCGCAGGTGCGCCACCTCATCTGGGACCGTCTGCTCGAATTGCGCGAGCAGGGTCTCACGTTCCTCGTCACGACCCACTACATGGAGGAAGCCGAGAACCTCTGCGATCGCCTGCTGATCATGAACAATGGCTGCATCATCGCCCGGGGGCGCCCCCTCGACCTCGTGCGCGAGCACGTGGGCGAGTTCGTGCTGGAATTGGTCGCCGACCCCCGATTGGAGGCCGAAATCGCCCAGGCCCGTCCTGATCTGGGTCGACAACGCAGCGGGCAGCGTCTCTACCTCTATGGAGCCGACGCGGAACAACTTGCTCCGCTCGTACGGCGCTACGGCAGCCGCGAAAGCCGGTTGCGCCCCACCTCCGTGGAGGATGTGTTCCTCAAACTGACCGGCCGGGAGATCCGCGAGTGAGCGGCGAGACCGCGCCGGTCGCAGCTGCGCCTTCGCCACGGAGAGGCATGCGCGCGGTAGGCCCCCGCTTCGTACAGGTCTGGTACCGGGACGGCCACGTCTTCGCCAAACTATGGAAGACGAATCTCTTCCCACCCTTGATCGAACCGTTCCTGTTCCTACTCGCCCTCGGTATCGGCGTGGGCTACTACATCACCTCCATCGACGGGGTCGACTACCTGTCGTTCGTCGCCCCGGGCATCATCGTCACTACCGCGATCCTGCAGGCCACCTTCGAATGCACATACTCCGCCTACTTCCGCATGGCCTTCCAGAGCACCTACGACGCCATCATCTCCACGCCGGTGGCCCCTGAGGAGCTGAGCTTGGGCGAGATCGGGTGGGGAGCGACCAGGGCGCTGATCACTGCCGCGGCCGTCGTGTTCGCGCTCACGGTGGTAGGGCGCATGCCCCCTATCTGGATACTGCCCGTGCTCGCCCTGCAGTTCGTCGCGGGCATCCATTTTGCCGCCCTTAGCCTGAACATCACCAGCCGGGTGTACTCCACCGAGTACTTCAACTTCTACCTAAGCGGCGTCATCTTCCCCCTCCAGATGCTCACGGGTGCCTACTTTCCCCTCTCGCGCATCCCCGAAGTGCTCCTGCCCCTGGCCTGGGCGTTGCCGCTCACGTCCATGATCGATCTCACCCGAGGCATGATGCTGGGCCGGTTGGGTTGGTACTCGCTGCTGGAGCTGGCATACATCGTGGTGACGACGGTGATCTTCGTCGAACTCGCGCTGCGCAGCATGCGCCGGCGTCTGATACAGTGAGGCTGCGACTCTTCAGTCCGACGACCGCGAACTCCGCCACAGATGGTCCCCTCGGGGCACCCGCAGAGGCACCGCCCATCGCCGCCAACCCCGCCGCGCGCCTACTGCTGGTGGCGGCCATGGAGACCTACATATTCCTGTTCGCCAAGTGGACCGTTCGTAACCACTTCGCCTTCGGCACCGCCGGCTTCGACCTGGGCATCTTTGACCAGGGAGTCTGGTTGCTGAGCCGTTTCAAGACGCCGTTCATCACCGTCATGGGGACCCATCTGTTCGGCGACCACACGTCCTTCATCCTCGCGCTACTGGTTCCGCTCTACTGGATCTGGCCGTCGGCGAACGTACTGCTGGTCGCCCAGTGCGTAGCCCTCGGGCTGGCCGCCATCCCCGTCTTCCTCCTCGGTCGATGGGTGCTACGGAGCGAGTGGTTGGCCCTCTGTGTAGCCGCCGCCTACCTGCTGCAGCCGGCGGTGGCATACATCAACCTTGAGCAATTCCATCCGGACAGCTTCGAGGTGCCCCTAGCCCTTCTCGCCCTATACTTCATGACCCGAGGCCGCTGGAGACTGTTCTTGGGATGCGTGGTCGCGCTCCTGCTGGTGAAGGAGGATGTGGCCCTCTTCACGCTGCCGCTCGGGATCTATGTGGCCGTCCGCTACGATCGGAAGATCGGCGCTCTCACGGCGGCGCTCTCGCTCGTCTATTTCTTCCTTGCCCTCTACGTCATCCTGCCCGCGTTCAACAACCTGGGCACGCTGGACGCATGGCGGGTCCCGTTCGGCGGATTCGGCGGGCTGATCAAGACCACCGCCACCCATCCCGGGGAGGTGGTCGGCACCGCCCTGGGCAAAGACCGACCGCTGTACCTGCTGCAGCTGCTCCTGCCGCTGGCATTCCTACCGTTGGGCTCGCTCCTGGTACTCACATCCGCCGGTCCCCTGCTCTCGAACCTGCTGAGCACGTTCCCGTATCAGCATTGGATCCAGTATCACTACACCACCCTGATAGTGCCGCCACTGGTCGCCTCGGCCGTCTACTCGCTTGGCCGAGCTCCGCGCGGCTGGATACGCACCGGGCTGACGCTCACCCTGGTCATGGCCTCAGTCTGGGGCGCATACTACTGGGGACCCAGCCCGTGGTCACGGGTGCCCAGCCCGCTCGCACGCGTGCCTGACCCTCCGATCGAGGCCTTCCGCGTTGCCACAGGGATGATCCCGCCGGACGCCTCCCTGGCCACCTTCTACCGCTTCGTTCCCCACCTCACCCACCGAGAGCAGATCTATGAACTGCCCACACCGTGGCGCGCGGCCAACTGGAGCGACTACCGTTTCGAAGGACAGCGGCTCCCCGAGGCCGAACAGGTAGACTATGTGTTGCTCTCCCCGAGGCAGGCCGATCCTGTGGGTCTGGCGTTGATCCCCATGCTGAAAGAGGAGGGTTTCGTGACCATCTACGAATCGCGGGCCCTTCTTCTGTTGAAACGACCACCGGCGCAGATCCCGTGAGGACGACCACCGACCCGGCCATCGCCTGCTCCGAGGTGCGCAAGCGCTACCGTACGACCGTCGCCCTCGACGGGGTGAGTCTTGAAGTGGAACACGGCAGCGTCTTCGGCTTCCTCGGCCCGAATGGAGCGGGAAAGTCCACCTTGGTGAAGATCCTTACCGGCCTGGTGCGACGCAGCCAAGGGCAGGTGAAGGTGCTCGGCGGCAGACCGGGCACGCGGGAAGTCCAGCGCCACGTGGGCTACCTGCCCGAACTCTTCCGTTTCCCCTCCTGGCTCACCGGCAGAGAGTTGCTGGAGTTCCACGGCCGACTGGCGGACGCGGCGGTCGACACCACCGCCCTGCTCGACCTGGTGGGCATCGGCGCCGCCGGCGACCGCCGCATAGGCGAGTACTCCAAAGGCATGCAGCAGCGGCTCGGCCTGGCCCAGGCGCTGGTGGGCGACCCCGAACTGGTCTTCCTGGACGAGCCCACCAGTGCCCTCGACCCCCTGGGGCGTCTCGACGTGCGCGACGTGCTCCTGCACCTGCGGCAACGGGGGATGACCGTCTTCCTCAACAGCCACCTCCTGACCGAAGTGGAACGGGTCTGCGACCGGGTGGCCGTGATCGACCGAGGCGTCATCGTCGCCCAGGGTGCGACCGAGGACCTCCTGAGAAAACCAGCGGTCCAGATCCGGGTGGGGGATATCGGGTCTGAACCGGCCGCCCGGCTGGCGCACGATCTCGGCGCCACCTACGCCGACGGCGTGCTCACCATTCCCACCACGGACTTCGACGTGGTGCCCGACCTCGTGCGCGCCGTCGTGGCAGCGAACGCGCCGGTATACGAGGTGGGCATCATGAGACAGTCACTGGAGGAGGCCTTCGTCGACCTCGTCGGCCACCGTCCGGCCGAACCGCCCTCCATCCCGCCCGGAGCGCCCCGCAACGAGGTGGATGCATGAACGGGTCGGTCCGCAACCGCGCCGGGGAGGACGGCGGGGCCGCGTCCACGCCCACCGTCTGGGCGCGCCGGCGCGCCGGACAGGTGGCGCTCATTGCCGGGCACACCTGGAAGGAAGGTCTGCGCCGCCGCATAATCGTGGTGGGCTTCCTGCTGACCGCGGCCTTCGTAGCCCTGTACGGCATCGGGGTCTACTACGCTTTCCGGGACATCGCGTCCATGATGGGCGACCCTCAAGCCGGCGGGACATCCGTGGGAGCACTCTCGATCGATCAGAACATGATCCGCGACCTCGCCGCCTATCAGACGCTCAGCTTCGGTCTCTTCATTGCCGGCTTCCTGAGCGCCATGCTGGTCGTGTTCCTGGCGTCGGGGATGATCTCGGGCGACGCAGAGAACGGCACCTTGCAGACCATCGTCACCCGACCCGTCGCCCGCGTCCAGATACTCCTCGGCCGCTACCTTGGCTACGCCACCATCTACCTGGCCTATCTTGTGCTGTTGTCCGGCAGCCTGTTGCTGCTCACCCGGGTCTTCTCGGGGTACGCTCCGCCGTCGCCCATCCAGGCGGTGCTTCTGCTGGCGATGGAAGGGCTCATCATCCTCGCTTTGGTGAGTCTGGGGAGCGCCGTGCTCTCGCCGGTCGCCACGGGAGTGCTGGTGCTCATGGCCTACGGTCTGGCGTTCATCGGCGGCGTGGTCCAGCAGATCGGGATGTTCCTAAGCAACAACACCGCGGAGCGGATCGGCGCGGCCGTCCACTACCTCATCCCTAGCGACGCCTTCTTCCGCATGGCGCTCAGCGGTCTCGCCCCGCCGAACTCCATCCTGCCCGAGTTCGCCGGCGGCCCCTTCGGCAGCCCCTCGGCGGCGACCATCGGTCAGGTGCTCTTCGGAGCGGCCTACCTGGTGGCATGCCTGGGGGCGGCGGCCTACCTGTTCGAGCGCCGCGACATCTGACGCACCGCCTGGACGGCCTCAGCCGTAACCCTCCTCCTCGTCAACCCGTTCAAGAAAGCGTGGGTAGAAAACGTGGGAGAGATGCACACAGGGGTGGGGAACATGTCTGAGTGGGAATCGATGGAGTTCGAGATGGGATCGACCGGCACGCTCGCCATGGAGCACTTAGGAGCTCTTGCCAGCTATGTCGACAGGCTGTCGGCCAAGTTCCCCCTCCGAGAACACCCGGGCCTGCGCGCCCAGATGCGGCGCGCCGCCATGGACGGCCTTTCGAACGGCGCGTACTGCCTGGAAGCACTGTCGGACGGGGACCACCGAGCTCTGTTTCAGCGCAGTCTCGGAGCGCTCAGCGAGTTGGAGACGTTCTCCCGCCTCGCCCATAAAGCCGGCGCGGTCACGACCACTGAAGCGGGGCATCTCTCGTTCATGGTCCGTGTCGCCGACCAGGCCCTACGCGCGGACGTCGGCCGTGGCCCCGTCGCGCTGCGCGGAGCGGCCTAGAAAGCTGCCGGCGGCCTCCCGGTATCGGGTGAAGGCCGGGCCCGCCCGGCCCGTTCCACGCCGTCAGACGCGCGTGCCCCCTCCGGCGTCGCTCCTAACGACGATGGTACACTCATTCCATGGCAAACAGACCTCCCTCCGACCCGGCCACCCGCGAACTCCTGTCGGAGCTCCGACGCAAGAGGGAGCGTAGCCGCCGACTGCGCGTCGCAGTCGCCGCGGGGATCGCGCTCCTTGTCGTGGGCGCCCTTACGATAGCCTCGGTGTCGGCTCTTTCCGGGGGGTCCTCTCCCACTACCACCACCGGCGTCACCGGCTCCGACGGAGCGACGACCGCGACCACCGTCGGCCCCCAGCAGGCGACGTCCGACACGGCGCCCGCCGGCCCGCCCACGACCCGCAGGCCTCCGGCGCGGCCTCCGACCACAACGGCCCCCGTCACCCCCGCGACCGCAACCCAAGGAAATGCCCCCCCGGCGACGCAACCGGTGGCCTCATCCGGGAGCGTCGATGGAGCGGTAGTGGTCGTCGATCCGGGGCATCAGGGTCACGGCAACTCCGCTCAGGAGCCCATCGGACCCGGCTCCGGCACGACCAAAGACAAGGTGACGTCCGGCACCAGCGGAGTCTCCACCGGCACGCCTGAGAGCAAGGTCACCCTGGCGATCGGCCTCAAGCTGCGTGACGCGTTGCAGGCCCGAGGCATCAAGGTGGTCATGACCCGCACGAGCGAGAACGTGGACATCTCCAATATCGAGCGCACAAAGGTCGCGAACGCCGCCCACGCCGCACTCTACATCCGCGTACACGCCGATGGCGCTGAGAGCAGCTCCACCCGTGGCATCCACACACTCTACCCGGCCACCACCGCCGGTTGGACCGACGACATCGCCGTCCTCTCCAAACGGGCGGCCCAACTGGCACAGAACGCCCTCGTCGCCGCCACCGGTGCCGCCGACCGAGGCCTTGACGCCCGGGACGACATGACCGGGTTCAATTGGTCCGATGTGCCCGTGATCATCCCCGAACTCGGGTTCATGAGCAACCCCGAGGAAGACCGCCTGCTCAACTCGGCTTCGTATCAGCAGAAGATCGCCGACGCGCTGGCAGACGCAGCCGTGCGATTCATCCAGGAGCAACGAGGCGGATGAGCCGCGTCACCATCATCGGCGCCGGATACGTGGGGTTGGTCACCGGGGCTTGTCTGGCGGCCATCGGTCACCACGTCATCGGCATGGATGTCGACGAGGAGAAGGTGCGCCGCTTGAACGCCGGCGAGGTGCCCATCTACGAGCCCGGTTTGGCCGATCTCGTCACGACCCATCGTCGCAGACTCACCTTCACGACCGACGCCGGAGAGGCATATCGACAAAGTGAGTTCATCTTCGTCTGCGTCGACACTCCGCCCACCTATTCGGGCGATGCCGACCTGTCGCGCATCTGGCAGGTGATCGAACGGCTTCCGCCGGAGGACGGCCCGCGGGTGCTCGTGACCAAGTCGACCGTCCCCGTGGGCACCGGCGCGGCCATCCAGGCCGAACTCGCCGCCCGCGGTCTGGCCCACGTGAGCTACTGTTCCAATCCCGAGTTCCTACGTGAGGGCACCGCCATCGCCGACTTCATGCAACCCGACCGCGTGGTGGTGGGGGCGGACACGCCGGAGACGCGGGACCGGGTTGCCTCCCTCTATGATCCCCTTGAGGCCACCGTGCTGAAGACGGATGTGGCCTCGGCCGAGATGATCAAGTACGCCTCGAACGCCTTCCTCGCCACGAAGATCAGCTTCATCAACGAGATCGCCAACGTGTGCGAGGCCACCGGCGCCGACGTGCGGACCGTAGCCGCCGGCATGGGCCTCGACAGGCGCATCGGGCCGCAATTCCTGCAGGCGGGCATCGGCTACGGCGGCAGCTGCTTCCCAAAGGACGTCTCGGCCCTGAAGCAGCTGGCCGGCAACTCCGGCTACCACTTCCAGCTGCTGACGGCCGTCATCGAGGTCAACGAACTGCAGAAGCGCCGCGTCATCGGCAAGCTCAAGCACCATCTGGGGAGCGAGTTGCGAGGCAGGCGTATCGCCCTTCTGGGCCTTGCGTTCAAGCCGAATACCGACGATATCCGTGAGGCCAGCTCCGTCGTGCTGGCCGGCAGGCTCCTGGCCGAGGGAGCGCTCGTGACGGCGTTCGACCCGGTGGCCATGGACGCCATCGGGCGCCTCGTGCCCTCGTTGACCTTAACCACGTCGGCACTGGCCGCCCTCGAAGGCGCCGACGCCTGCGTGCTGGTCACCGAGTGGGCCGAGTTCGTAGACATGGATTGGGCGGGAGCGCGCGCGGTGATGGCGCAACCGCTCGTCATCGACGGCCGCAACGCCCTGGACGCCGGCGCGTTGATCGCGCTGGGTTTCACGTATGAAGGTATAGGCACCCGCGTAGGCTCCGCCTGAGAGGAAGGTGGCGATGTTCTGCCCCGCATGCGGCAAGGCGTTGGAGGAAGGCAAGACCTTCTGCAAGTACTGCGGCGCCAGACTGCCAATCGGCACGGCCCCGACGCCTTCGCCGCCGCCTCCGCCTGCCGGCTGGACCCCTCCGCCACCACCCGGCTACACCCAGGTGCCGCCCACGCCCGGATTCGGCGCCCCGCCTCCTTCCCGTTCGGGCAGCAGAACCGGCCTCATCGTGGTGATCGCGATCGCGGCACTCCTTCTGCTCGGAGGTGGCGTCGCGGCAGCTTTCTTCCTGTTCGCGTCGACGGAGTCCGAGGGGGAGCACACTCAGACCTCGGGAGTGGTGGTCGTCACCACGCTATCCCCCGGCGAAGCCTCGGCGACCACCACCTCAGCACCGGCGGGCACGGGAACGACCGCCACCGTCCCCGGTTTCGACCCGGATGGCACCGCGACCACGCAAGGCATCGGCGACACCGCCGTCGACGCGACGGGCTACCTACAGGCTCTGGACGGTCTGGAACTGGTGCTCGTACGGTGCGACGAACGCATCCCGGCGCTTGCCACTCAGATCAACAACAGCGCCCCGCGCGTGCCGGGCTCGGTGTCGCAGGAACTCGACAACCTCTTCGCCGACGTGGAGGAGGCACGCACCGCGCTGGGTGAGTTCGAACCCCCGTCCGCCTACGAAGAGGCCGATCGGTACATCTTCGAAGCAGCGGACGCGATGCAGAACCGCATCGACCAGACCTCGAAGGGCATCGACGCGATGTGGAACGCCGGGACCGTGACCGCGGGCACTCCCTACTTCGACGAGGGCAGACGGGCACGCGACCAGTACCGCACGTTCTTCGATCAGTACATGGCCGCCAAACCGTAGCGGCGGCTATTTCACCAGATTCCAGAGGATCTGGGCCACCTCGCCCCGGCTGCAACCGGCCCACACGTCCCAGCCTCTCAGCCCGATACCGGCAAGGAGTCCGTTGTACTCGGCCCAACGGATGTTCTCTCCATGCACCGGGTCCGCATAGGATAGCGTCCCCACGTAGCCCGCCGGGGGTGCGACAAACCGACCGGGAAGCTCCGCCGTGGCCGCGCGAGCGACCATCGTGATGACCTGCGCGCGGCTGATCGAACGCCAGGGTGAGAAGAGCGGAGGCGAGACCGACGTGCCCCGGGTGATACCCCTATCGGCGACCACAGCCACGAAGTTGTCGGGATAGAGGCTCTCCGCGCCGGTGCGGGTGACGTCGCCGAACGGACAAACGTCTGCTTCGGTCACCTCCAGCTGCAGAGACCGGGCGATCATCTTGGCGAACTGCTGCCGGGCCACCGGCAGTGTGGGCCGGAACGTGCGCACTCCCACGTCCGACAGATAGCCGTCGATGAAGCCCCGCAACGCCATGGATCTGATGGCGACGTAGTAGGGGTCCGTCGAGGAGACATCGGCGAACACAGACGGCGCGACGGTCGTCGTGGTCGTGGGTGGCTGCAGCGTTGTGGTTGTCGTGGGTGGCTGCAGCGTTGTGGTGGTCGTGGGAAGAGTGGTCGTCGTGGTTCCCGGAGAAGGATCGCCGGCGGCGGTGAACGTCCAGACCAGCGAGCCGGGCGATGGCACCAGCGTGTACTCGTTCTGCATGGAGTAGGTGAAGCTCGCACGATAGGCCACGCCGGGTTCCAGCGGGGCGACGGGCGCGAACGCGATATTCCTGGCCGGGCTCTGCACCACCTCCACTGCGGCGCCGTCAGCCGCTCGTGTGAGGGCAAGGGAAGCAGAGAGGAACTCAGAACCCCCGTGGATGGGGAACACCGTGATGGGATACCCGCATGGGTAGTCCAGGCCCGGGAACGGTTCCGGACTCTCACCTCCGACCCAACTCAGCGGTACGTCGCTCTGCCCGTCCGCGGGGTAGGGCTGGACCGCGCTGAGGTGCGGCGTGATCAGGTGGTCCTGAGCGGACTCCAGCACGTAGGCGTGGTACTCGCCGTCGGTGGCGTACCCGAAGCCGACCTGGAGCACCGACTGGTCGAGCACCCCCCGGCGGTGCAACGGGGCATCCACCCACCCCGCGACGATCTGCTCGGCCGTCCACGGCGACGAGAGAACGACCGCCGGCGTCTGTAGGCGGAGTACCTCCTCCATGACCTTCGTGTGGGCGAATCCCGCCTTCCACACGCGGTCAGAGGGCTTGACGGCGTAGAAGCCAGGCAGATCGGCGCGCTCGTCGTGGGCGGAGAGACCGCTGCCCCAGAGGGCGCCGTTCGCCACCAGATACTCGGCGTGGGCTTGAGCCGCCAGATCCAAGGCCGGATCCTGCACTACCGCCGCAACCGATGCCACCGCCCGAGAGGCGTTGACCTCAGTGAGCACCGAGGCCCGAAGCGCGTCCAGGTCGGGCGGCGATGCCGCAACGGCCACGGAGGTCGCCCCAAGCAGCGACGCCGCGACCACCAGAACACCGGCGAGCGCAAAGACCAGTCGGGCGACCGCGCCGGCGGCGCCCGCCCGCGTCACTACGATCCGCTCACGGAGATCGTTGATGACCGGCTTCCCTCCCCCACACGACCCTCGTATCGCTGGTGCTGGAAGCATTCTACCGGCGGTCGCGCGTAAGTGCCACCAGGGCGTCCGAACCCCCGTGCTATACCCCCCGTGCTATCATCGAGGGCACCATCCCCCGGCCCGTGCAGAGGCGACGTACTCCGTGCTCATCCCCCCAAACGGTCTCCGCACAGATAACGGCACGTCCCCAGCGAGAATCGCCGCGCTCCGCATCTGGCTCATCGTCGGGTTGGCGGGTCTCGGTCTCCTTCTCGCGGCACCTTCGCTGATGGCCGCGTGGCGGGTCGACACAGCCGGCCTCGCGCTCAACCGGCAACTACACTCCGCCGAGCGCTCCGACACCCCGACGGTGTTGGCACTACTCGGCAACGCGGACGGACCCCGCGATCCTTCGTTCTGGCGCACCTACGGAGCGGCCGTTGCACGCCTTCCCAGTGAGGAGGCGTTCGGACGACTCAAGGCGGCCCGCGACCGCCACGAACTCGATCGCATCGGCCAGTTGTGGCTGGGAGAAGTAGCCGCCGCCACCGGACATTGGGAAGAGGCTCAGGATGCATACAGCCGCGTCGACGCGGTCAATATGCTCATCGAACGGGGTGACGCCGCCCTAGAGGCGGGAAAGAAAGACGTGGCCCGGAACTGGTATGGCGTCGCGGCTGCCGGCCTGCGTGAAGCTGTGGCGCACCCCGTCAAAGACGGCCTTTCCGCCCCGGGCACGCGGGCCGTGTCCCTGCTCCGCATCGGCCGAGGATTCCTGGCCATTGGCTCACCCGAGGCAGCGGTGCCCGTCCTCGAAATGGCCCTGGCCCAGATGCAGACCGACCCGCCGGGCGTGCGCGAGCAGCAGACGATCCTCTTCACCCTGGCGCAGACGTTGGCGAAGAACGAGCTGCCGAAAGATCGGCGTTCGCGTATTGTCGAGCCCGCCGCCGTACGGCCCCCCGGCAGTGTCTCCGCGAAAAACGAAGTCCGCATCCGCGATCTGCTTGCCCAGGGACTTGATCTCGACCACACCGGTTGGGCGGATCTTCAAGCGGGGCAGGTACTCTCCCTGATCGGGGATCGCCACGGTGCCATGGTCCGCCTACGCGCGGCCCTCCGGATCGACCCCCGCCTGCCGGACGCCTACCTCATACTCGGCTCGCTGCTCGAGACGGCGGACCTCACCGACGTAGCCCGTGACATCTACGCGCGAGGAGCGGAGACTCTTTCCAGCAACGAGCCGCTCCGACTCGCATGGGCGCTGGCGAGTTACCGCACGGTGACTCCCGAAGACGCCCTCCCCATCCTGGAGAAGGTAGCGGACACATCCGAGCGCGACCCCTACCTCTTCGCAGCCCTGGGCGACACGTACCTGACACTCGGACGGGAGCACGACGCGGTCGCCGCGTATCGCGAAGGCCTGAGACGCAGCCCCGGCTCCAAGCCGCTGCTGGACAGACTTGCCACGGTCACCGGACCTCTGTGGAAAGCCCGTTAGTGAGGACGCCGCATCGCGCCACCACGTGCGTTCCGGCGGCCAAGGCTTCGTTGTGAAACAGGCTCACGCGCTGTGAGACGGGCTCAGTTTCTGCTGCGACTCGGCGCCGCGCTACTCGCCCTGGCGGCGCTCATATCTCTGGTGGCGTCGCCGGACCGCCGGACGAGCCTGCCGTATGTCATCCAGGTGCTGGTGGGAGCCGGTTGCGTGCTCGCGGTAACGGGCCGGCCGGTCGCCCGCATCCGCCGGCGACTGACCCCCGACAGGCTCATCACGATCTTCATCGTTCTTGGGTACGTGGCGATCACGGCCATTCTTCTCAGCACCCGCTGGCCGGTGTACAAACTCTCGTTCCTGGGCGGGCTGTATGCTGCCTTGCCCTCCATCCGCTCTCTGCCGATATCTCTGTTCGCCCAGGGACTCACGCCGAACCAGGCCGGAGGGCTGATGGCTACGTTTGCCGCCTTCGGCACAGCCGTGGCCGTCGGCGACACCGTGACCATCGGCGCCACAGATGCGGAGACGTTTCCGCACCGAAGGCGGCAGCGGATAGTCGCGGGCATCTTGGGCATCTGCGGCACGGGCGTGGTCTTCATGACCGGATCGAGAGCTGCTTTGGCGGCGGTCGGCGTGGCGGTGGTGATCGCTCTCGTCGTCCGCGACCGCCGGTGGTTGCTCCCAGCCGCTGTCGGAGCCGCTGTGATGGCCGGCATCGCGTTCATCCGCCCGGACGCCCCCCGCGCCGTGTTGGACATCTTCCTTCGCGACGAGACCATCGAGACGAAGCTGGTAGCCCGGCTGGACATCTGGCGGTCGGTGCTGCGTGCGATCCAGGACCATCCCTTCACGGGTATCGGCCTGGGAGTACTCAATCAGATCCTTCCGTTCCGCTACCCCTACGAGACCGTCGGGCTCTCTTTCACGGTCACTCATGCCCACGACACATACCTAGATACGGCACTGACCCTTGGGATCGTCGGCCTCGTCGGCCTCCTGCTGCTTCTCACGGGGATCGTGTGGATGGCGCTGGCTATCCCTCAGCGCTTGTCGGCTGCACGAATATATGCTCATGGAATGCTTGCGTCGGCAGTCGTATTCATGGTATTCGGCATTACTGATTCGCTAAGTCTCTCTACACCTTCCAGCCTCGTTCTATGGACGTGGGCTATTACGCTGTCTCTGGTCGTACCCTGTGACTATTCTTCATATGCTGGTTGTCCGGAGAGTACGTCCATGGTAGATTGCCGTGTAGAATGATCGTGTCCTCCACGCTCCACCATACACTAGCCACAAGTGAGGTAGCCATGGCTCGGCAAAACGGATTTACACTCGTATCCAAGGCGATTCCATCACGTAGACGTACCGGTTTCTACGAGCTCATTGTCTCCGACTTCATGGAAGGCAAAGACAAGAGTGTCCTTGTCGATGGCACCGAGCGGAAGCCGGCGACCCTGGTTCAAGGCTTGCGGAAGGTTCTGAAGGCGGAGGGCAACACGAACGTGAAAGTCGTGCAACGGGGGGACGAGACCTACCTAGTCAAAGGCTAGAGCGACGCCTACCCGCCGGGCTCGCGGGGGGGGGTCGGATACGCCCGCTTCGCTCACGTAAGGGACGATCCATCGGGGGCCGGGTTCATCCCGGCCCCCACTGCATCAGCGGACGTGCGGCCGCACGTCCGCGACGACATCCGGCTACCTCTTGTCCTGCTTCGCCATTGCCGACGTATGTTCCTCGATGCGGAAGAGCACGACGACCACCTCGAGCCACAACCGGGCCAGCAAGATGTAGACGAACCCACCGATGGGGGCCAGGATCAGGAACAGGATGCCCGTGCTGAATCCCTGGCTGAAGCCGGCAATGATCATCGCGAGCACGCCGAACCCGATCCCGATCAACGCCAGGATGAACAACACGTTGATGATCTTGGGCGTGACGAAGTGGCGGAACGAGAGGTCGAACAGGCTGGCGAGGAACCCGTTCTTGGGTTGACCGCCTCCGAACGCTCCCTGCGGGGGACCACCGTAGCCTCCGGATCCCCCGAACCCCTGCCCTTGAGGCGCCGGCGCGTACGGCCGGCCGGGAGCCGGAGGATAGCCGCCCGGGGGCGGATACTGTTGCCCTGGAGGCTGTTGAGGAGCCGGAGGTCGCTGAGCGGCCGCGCCCGCTGCGGCGGCCCCGGCCGGGGGATGCTGGATAGGCGGCGGGGCGGGTGCTGCGGCGGGTGGCGGGGCGGCTTGGGCCGCCGAGGCGGGCGGGGTGACAGCGGCCACTCCTGCCGGGGCGGTTGCCCCCATAGCTGCGCCCCCGCCTACGGCGCCCATAGGCGGAGCGGGCGGCGGTGGCACCGCGGGCCGCGGAAGCTGACTTCCGCATCGCTCGCAGAACTCACCTTCGGCCTGCACGTTGCCGCATTGCGAACAGGTCCTGGGTTCCGGTCCAGTCAACGATGCCTCCTCTCGACGGTGTGCGGGAAGGAAGGCGCATGTCGTCTTCCGTTGCCAGCTTACGACCAGCGAGGCTCCAGGTCAAAGAGAACACGGTACTATGTGAATTGACTTGAACGATGGCCTGGCTTCAACGTCAAGGGGAGGGACGATGGGCACATTCATCACGACGGCGATCGTAACGTTGGTCGTGCTGCCCCTCGTGCTGGCGGCGCTCTTCAAGGCCGCCGGCGCATCCGGGCACTACCTGCGCAGGAAGAGCGGCGCAATTCCGGCCTCTGAGGACCCCAAGGAGAAGGGCCGCGGCCTGCGCGGTGCCGGACCCTGGGCCCTCGCGTGGGGAATCGGCGTCGTGGCGTTCTGCCTGATCGCGCTGGCGAGTTCCTACACCCAGGTCGAAGCCGGTACCGTGGGGGTGGTCAAGCGCCTGGGCAAGGTGCAGGCTACAACCTTCAACCCCGGGTTCCACTTCAAGCTCCCTTTCTTGGACAAGGTCGTGCTCTACTCCACCAAGGTGGCCAGCTACGAAGCATCCGAGAATCCCGAAAGCTCGCGGGCGAATTACGTCGATGTGACAGTCGATTCCACCACCGATGACGGACAGACGGTGCAACTCACCTTCACGGTGCTTTTCCGCGTCCCCGCCGAAGGAGCCGCGGACATCGCTCAAACCGTCGGCGACATGGACGCCGTGGTAGAGAACGTGATCAAGGCGTTCTCCCGGTCGATCTCACGCGAGGTGCCCAAGAGCTACTCGGCCGAGGAACTCTACACGCAGAGGGGCCAGGCGGAGGCCCAGCAGGTCATCCAGGATCGCCTGGCGGAGGCGTTCGGCCGGCATGGGGTGGCCATCGACCAATACCTCATCCGACGCATCAGTTTCGCCGCGGAATATGTGGCCGCGGTCGAAGCCAAGCAGATCGCCAAGCAGAACGCGCTGACCGAGCAGAACAACATCGCCCGCCAGGAAGCCATCAAGGAGCAGACCATCATCAACGCCGAGGGTGAGGCCGAGAAGAAGAAGATCGAGGCCGCCGGCGAGGCGGAGGCCATCAAGCTTAAACAGGCCGCCATCGCACAGAACCCACTCATTATCCAATACGAGTTCGTGCAGAAACTCTCGCCCAATATCAACTGGGGCGTACTGCCCGACAGCGTGGTTCCCTTCCTGGACGCGAATCAGTTGATGGGCACGGGCGCCCCGAGGTAGTCCCCGGGGACACCTGCCGCTATGGGTGCGCGATTCACCGCCGCCGTTCCTTGTCAATAAGGTGTACGGGCATTACACCTAGCGTGCGGCGAGCAAGGGAGCAAGGATCTCCGCTACCTCGCCCCGCGTGGCCGAGCGCCACATGTCGTATCCCGGACCCATCCCCTGAAGACCCTGAAGTAGCCCGTTCCAGTATGCACCGGCTGCGGCTGCGTCGTGGGCCGGCGAGAACCTGCCGAACGTGGGAAGAAACCCCAGCGGCGGCGCCTCAAGAAAGCCGGGCCGAACGGCGATGGCGCCGCGTATGACCATGGACGTCACCTGGGCGCGGGTGATCTCGCTCCCGGGGCTGAACAGGGGTGGGTGGACGCTGGTGCCCGTGGTGATCCCCAGTTCGAACGCCCGCGCAATGTAGTGGTCGGGGTAGAGTCCCACTGCCGTTGACGGCACGTCGTCGAACGGCGCCACTGAATCCTGCCTCGCGGTCTCCCCCAGGGCGAGCAGGATCATCTTCGCGAACTGCTGGCGGGTCACCAGGTCGTTCACGCCAAATCGGCCGTCGGCGTAGCCCACTATGACCCCACGCCCGGAGAGGGCATCGATAGCATCGGCGTAGGGATGGCCGGCCGGTACGTCGGGGAACGCACGCGGCGGCTCGGTGGTGGGTGTGGTCGATTGCCACTCTATCGCCGCGGCCACCGCGGCGTCGGCATCCACCAGGCCCGATCCGAAGGACTCGTCCCGCCCGGCCGGCCCCAGATCGGTGGCGGTCTCTCGGAGGATCGTCTGCACCTGTGGGGGAGTCAGACCCGGGGCCTCCGACAGCATGAGCGCGACGATCCCCGTCACCAACGGAGCCGCGAATGATGTACCGCTCTCTTCGACCAAGAAGTACGACTGCTCGTCGGCCGCCCAGTGCACGATGTCGCTGCCAGGCGCCACCAGGTCCAGCCAAGGCCCGGAGTTCGAATAGTCGGCGACTCCGTTCCAGCGGTCGGTCGCCCCCACCGATATCACGCCCGGATAGCCCGCCGGATACTGGAGCCCCACGCCGGGACCCGCATTGCCCGCCGACGCCACGACGGTCACTCCATGGTCGATCGCATAGCGGATGGCGTCCAATTCGGCCAGATCCGGTTCAGTGCTGCCCAAACTCAAGTTGATGACGTCGGCCCCATGCTGCACCGCCCACATCACGCCCGTTATCTCGTCTTCGATGTTTGAATACCCGCCGTCGGACAAGTGCACCGGCATGATGCCCACGCCCCAAGCCGCCCCGGCCACACCCACGGCGTTGTCACCCAGCGCGGCAGCCACGCCGGCTGTGCCCGATCCATGACCCACGATGTCCTCCCAGTCGGCCGACGCCGTGGAGTCGTACAAGGCGCTGTAGGGAGACACGATCCGTCCGGCAAAATCGGGTATGCCGCGACCGATGCCGGTGTCTAGGAACGCCGCCACGACCTGCGACGAGCCCGTAGTGACGTCCCAGGCCTGTTCCAGGCCCACAGCTCGGGGTCCGTACTGGCCGAGCGATTCGGCCCCGGGAAGATAGTAGGGGTCGTTGGGCACGAGGTCCAACCGGCGGACTCCCGCGCGCTCCACCGAACCGATACCCGGAGCCTCACGCAGCGCCTGCTCCGCCGCCGATGGATCCACCCGGCCCTGCGCCGCAGCGCCTGAGGCTGCCGTGTCGCCGGCCGAGGCGCGATCCTCAGCCGATCCGCGGGGGTCGACGGCGCCCGCCGGGCCCGCGTACTCCACCACCCAGAGGCCGAGGGCGGGGAAACGCCGCACGACTCGAAAGCCCAGCGATGCGAACGTCGCCTCGACCTCGCCCGACTCCGCGTCGGCGCGCATCCTCACCAAGAGACGGGGGCTCTCGATCTCGGCCGACAGCGCCGTCAGACGGCCGGCCTTCGCCGGGATCTCTGTTCGAGCGATGGGAGCGCTGATCAGTGTGCCGCCGGACGCGGCCGCCGGCCTCGCCTCAGCGGTGCCCGCCATCGTGGCCGAGACGACGGCAATCGTGACCAGAAGTGCTGCGAACGAGACCATGCGGACCACTAAGCCGCCCCTTACCGGGGCCCCCACGTGGGGGCCCCGGAAGAATAGTTGGTGTCAGGTGGCCTCCCGCCTTGGCAACTCGACCACCCTTGGTGGCCGGCCGCGGCTCCTTCGTCGGCGAAGAGCCGGCTCAGTGTCATCGAGCTGTCGAGGACGAAGACCATCAGGACCGTCTGCCCTCGTCGATGAGATCGTGAAGACCGCCACCCCCGAGCATCCGTCCGCGCCGAAAGTCCTTGAGTCTCTCGATGGCTTCCCGAGGGTCGGCCCGCAAAGATCCCTCAACCGGTACAAGACGAGCCACCGGCACGCCGTGCTTCGTGATCGTGATGCGCTCTCCGTGCGCTACCTTGTCGAGCAGTCCGGAGAGGTGGGTCTTCGCCTCGTACGCTCCCACCGTGCTGTACTGCATTGCGGCCCTCCTCTCTGACCAGTGTCAGACTAGCCTAACACGCAGCCCCGTATGGCGGACGCCGGGCCGGCGACGGACTCTGGTCGCGCCGCTGCCGGTAGTACACCTAGCGCGGGGCCAGGGGCTCCAGGCGACCGCCCAGCACGGCCATGACGTGCCCGATGAGCGACGCCGTCCAGTAGTCGTAGAGGGCATCCAGTTTGTCCGCGGGGGCGCCCTCGCCAAGGAGGTTGCCCGACTGATAGTAGAGCGTCGGGAGAGCCGCATCGGCCCGACCCTTCGCGGCCAAGGAGATCATCTCGCGGGCACGCTCTTCGGCAAAATCGAGGTCGTTCACCAGCGCCTTCTCATTGGCATAGCCGATGATATCGCCGTCTTCGTCGTACTCTGCCGCGAACGAATAGCGCTCGGCCAGCGAACAAGCGCTGTCCGCATAGGCCACCAGGGCCGCCCCCAGGACCGCGAGGTCGCGCGACGGCCCCGGTTCCAGGGAGTTCCGCAGGTAGTCCATCGCGGACACGGCCGCGTCGGCCTCAGCGTAGTTGACGTCACTCTGGCGCAAGGTGGCTAGTGCCTCCTCCGTCGACACGCCCCAAGCCTCCGCCAAACCCGGAATCACCACGACGTCGATCGTGTCGAGGTTGGCTTCCGCCGCACGGCGGTAGGCCTCGGCCAACTCGGGGAGTCGTTCGGGCTCTCGCAACGGTTCGCCCCTGAGTGCCGTGCCCAGCTCGAGGGCGTCGCGCGCCGAATCGCGGGCCACGGCGGCCAATGTGTAGTCCCAGACCGCGGTGTAGATGGAGTCCAATCGCCCCTCGACCTCGTCCCCTTTGGGGAGGGACTCGATCAGCGAGTCGGCTTCCCCGGCCAGGCGGGTGGCCACCGTCCAGTACCCCCAGGCCTCGAGCAGCGACGCCGCCTCCCCGGTGCCGGCCGGCTTGGCCGCCAGGAGCTCGTCGCCCAGTCGGTCCAGGCTCCCGGAGACGTCCGCCTCGCTCAACGCCTTTCCGGCGACGTACTCACCCCGTTTCTGCATGTCCTGTTCGAGCCGTGAGTAGTTCACTCCCAGGGCGGCCTGCCGTGCGGCCTCGACCGCTGAGAAGTACGCTCCACCCGCGATGCCCTGGGCCATGTACTGGTCGGCGTCGGCCAGTGCCTCATTTGCATACTTCACCCGGCCTGTCTCATACTCGGTCTTCACCTCCGCCGGCAGCGCATCGAATTCATCGAGCTGCTGGAGGCAGGATTCGGACCACGAGGCCGTCTGGCCCATCACCGTCGCGTCTGCCTTCGCAGTGAGCTTCGGCTCCCTATCCACCACCATCGGTCGGGGAAGCCGTTGGCCGGTGAAGGCCTCGTAGGCGGCGTACACGTCGCCCACCTCACGCACGTCGACCCCCAAGGCCTTTCCCGCCTCGACCAGATCTACGAGTTCCCCGGTGTTCGGGTCCTGCTGTACACGTTGGCCGAGCGGCACCAGCATCGCGGTCTTGCCGGCTTTGGCCGCGGCCTGCAGTTTCAGGGGAATGCCCCCCACCGGGCCCACCGTGAAGTCGGGGTTGATGGTACCGGTCATGGTCACCTTGGAATCGACTTTGTCGCCCAGGAACGCCGCGAGTGTGGCCACCGTCATCAGCGCCCCCGCGCTGGGCCCGTCCACCCGACCGTCGACCTCGTGGCTGATGCGGTAGTCCGCCAGATCCAGATTCAGCAGACTGGAAGCCGCCAGGGCCGATGTCCACCCCGCCACCCGCCACTGCGACCCGGTGCCGAACACCTCACCTTCCAGCATCCCCACCGCCACTTTGCCCGATGTGCCCGGCTCGACCGTCGTGGTGAACTCGATGATGCCGCCCTTTGAGCCATCCGGCCCCTCGAAGACCGCCAGGCCCTGCACGGTGACGCTGCCCCCCTTCACCTTGCCCAGGGTGGTGCTGGTGGAGGGTGCCGTGGTGGAAGGGCCGGCTGTTGTAGCGGTCGTGTCGGCGGTGCAGGCGGTGAGGAGGAGAGCGGCCAGCAGGGCTGCGAGAAAAATGCCGAAACCAGCCTTCGCGCGACTCACCTATGCCCTCCCGCGCCGCCGTCAGTTCGAATGCAGAGGCCCTTCAAGCAACAATACCGGTGATGCACGCAGTTGGGCAACCACATGCAGGACTACGGACAGATGACCTACTTGCCCAAGATGAGAGGCCTCCACGTGATCGCGTTCGACATCGGTGAAGTCGGCGCGACTGCTCTACCAGATGTTCCGCTGTGTCGAGACATAGACGTCGTATACAGTCCTCATCCTACACCTCTGCATTTCGCCGATTCATCTTTTGATGCAGTGCTTTCCTGCGGGGTGCTTGAACATGTTGATGAAGGCAGTTAACCACGCAATGAGCTAAAGTCCTTGCACGAGCTTGGTCGTGTCTTGCGTCCGGGCGGACATCTCGTCATCTATCAGCTCCCACGACGCTATGCCTGGCAACAAGCACTAGTACTAGTCCGCCGCTTTCATCTTGGATATGCCCACCCGCGCCGCTATTCGGCCGCAGAGATAGGGAGCATCCTTCAACAGGCAGGCTACTCGGTCATAGACGTGCGGCGCGCCAATCTGATACCGAAGAATCCAACAAGCATGCCACACAGCTTGCGTGCGGCATACAGTCGACTCAGCCGCACCTTGATTGCGCTCGACGGTATCGTCTGCAAGCTCCCAGGGCTGAATCAACTGGCCGGTGCGTTGGAAGTCTCCGCTGCAGTTCCAGGCTCGCCGTCCACGCACCTCCCAGGCGCACCACGCCGCCTGATGCTCCGGCTACAAGTCCGCGGCGCCCACCTTGGCGATAACGAGCGACGTATCGACCGTCACGATGTAGGGGGTTTTCTCCTCCTTGATCACCGTGAACGTCGCCGCTTCTTCCCACCGGTCGTAGGTGATGAGGCCGTACCGATCGGCGATCGCCACATCGACATGGTGAAGTCCTTCGCTGAACACGTTCGGCACCAACCATGAGATGCGGACCCGCTCTCCCCTGGACAGGTTGACCAAAGGATGCTTCTTGCGCATCGAATTGGTGCCGAGAAACCGGGTGCCGCTGGAGTTCTTGACTGCGAAGCCGTACACGGTCTCCTCGATATCCTGCGCCGCCGCGGCTTCGAGTTCGATGGTCAGGCTACGGCCTCCGGCAAGAAGCGGAGGCACTGCGACACTGGTATATCTGATGGCGCCACTGCCGGTGCGCTTTCCCTCAACATGCGTCACAGCACCGGGCTGTACGTTGAAGAGATCCGCATACCGCGCCGCAACATCTTCAGCGCTGCCTTCGGCAACGATGCCGCTGTCCTCGATAAGAACGGCGCGGTCGCAGAACTCGCGTACGGCATCCATGCTATGGGTGACGAAGACGATCGTCGTGTCGCTCTTCTTGAGCGCGCGGAAGTGCTCGAAGCACTTGCGCTGGAACGCGGCGTCACCGACCGCCAGCACTTCGTCGATGAGCAGGACGTCGGCCTTCGCGCGGGTAGCCACGGAGAAGGCGATGCGCACCTGCATTCCCGATGAGTAGTTCTTGAGCTTCTGGTCCATGGAGTCTTCGAGTTCCGCGAAGGCTACGATATCGTCGTACATCTGATCGACTTCTCCCCTCGAGAAGCCCAACAAGGCGCCGTTGAGATAGACATTCTCGCGCCCCGTGAGTTCAGGGTTGAAGCCCACTCCGAGTTCGATGAACGGCACCAGCTTGCCGCCAACCGCAACACTTCCACGGGTCGGTCTGTAGATTCCCGCCAGTATCTTCAAGAGAGTGCTCTTGCCCGAGCCGTTGCGACCGACTACACCGAAGAACTCACCCCGCTCCACATCGAAGTTGACGTCACGCAGAGCGTGCTGGACCTCCAATGTCTGTGAACTCCGAAACACGTTGAGCACGCTGCCCTTCAGCGTCGTCTGGCGCAGATGCGGCAGGAGAAAGTCCTTGGAGACGTTCTTCACCTGGATCATGGGCTCGGCCATCTAGTGTCCCGAGTTGGAAGTTAATAGGAATAGATAGGTCCATGGCGAACCTTCTCTTGAGATGCGAGGATGGGAGGAGCCATGGGACGTATCGGACGGCCGACACCGGATATCGTGCTCTCC